>Ga0310696_10001276_pt1 | contig 36774 bp, 72 predicted proteins | sample AusTroGonzalo_MG_4_FD_203885 | JGI IMG/M metagenome (GOLD analysis project Ga0310696, IMG submission 203885) | Bovine rumen microbial communities from tropical cattle in Woodstock, Queensland, Australia - Gonzalo_02 (v2) (version 2) | ecosystem: Host-associated > Mammals > Digestive system >... | reverse complement strand
TTACACCGTCAGCTTCAAATAAGAAGTCAACATTGCGCGCGCTCTGACCATAATTATCAGATGTTGTGCCTTGACCAGAATGGAAACCATTTTGGAAGAACCAGTTATCTGCATCACCACGAGAAGCATATATATCACCACCACTCGCGTGGATACATCTCAATGTAGAATCTTTGACGAAATTCTTTTTACCAACTGTAAATACAGGCGTGTCTAACATTAACACTTTAACGTTAGGAATACGTTCTGCTAATTTAATAGGATCTAATACTGCGGTCGCAGAAGGAGAAGTAAAATACTGCTGTTGAGTAGAATCCCAATAAATACAGTTTCTATTATAGCGGCTAATCTTTTCATCAATATTGCGTCCATCAGCAATAAAGTTTTGTAAGATTTCGTCTGTTTCTAATGACTTATCATAGATACGTAAACGATAGATATACACATCACAATCATTAGAACCGATGCGAATTGTAGCTTCAGATCCAGATGGATGACGTAATCCATCACCACTTGCGCCATAAGTGTATGAATACGCTTTACTTGGAACACCATCTTCATAAGACATAATAAAGTTGTTCTTCGCAGCTGCGTCATACTTATTAATATTAATATCCAATTCAATTTTATCATTTTCTGAATATGGGAAGTATAGATAAGAGTTGGTTGCTAATACTTCAGTATCAATTTTACCAACTGATAGCCAGTCATCTTCAACAAACTCTTCTCCACTAGTATGAGCTGTAACACATTTATAAATAGTATCATCTACAACAACAATATCATTTACAATATAAGCTGTATTTGCTTCCCAAGCATCATATTCTGTGCCGCTAGTAGAACTGGTAGTATCACTGGCTTTATCGGTTTTTAACCAACCAACATGAGTACCTAATTGAATACCAACATTTTTTTCGGTTAATTGCCCAACATTAGTAAACCATACTGCATTAATATCACGAACTGCCGCAGTTTTAAAGATAATCTTCATTTCTGCGCCAGAGTCAAATACTGCGCTCTTGCCGCTAGTGGTTGGGAACATTTTATAATTTAAGTCAACATAAGAACCTGCTTTGATTACAAAACATTTACCATCTTCATCTTCTTTATAACCACCGCCATTTGGATCATCAGACCAGTTAAAATTATCAGAAGTGGTAAGAGCATATGTTGTCCCACCGGAAGACCACGTTGGTAAACGATTAGTTGAACTATTTGTTAAACTAGTTGGATCAAAATCAATAATTGCGCCAGAAATAGGAGCTACGTTAATGTTAAGTTGAGTAATAGCTAGGTTAACTGTTACAGAAACTTCATCTACTTTAATAGTTATTGTATGAGAGCCACTAGTAGAAGCTAAATAGGAAAGTTTACCAGTGTTTACTCCGTCTAAAGTAACCTAGTCAAACGCGGTTTCAGAATCATCTAAATAATAGTATACTGTAATACTTGAAGCATTTTTCTTATATACTTGATAAGGAATCTCAATGGTAGAATACTACTGAGCAGTAATTGTTTGACCATTATAAGGAGAAGCAACAATAACAGGAGTCTCTGTATCTGTAGCATCATACCAAATATATTCACGAATAATACTAGAAGTACGCTATTCAACACCACCAATAGTCGCGGTTAAATACATTTCAATTGTATGTGCGCCGTGCGCCTAAGCAGGAATAGTATAATTATTAGGACGACCAGAAGTAGTGCTTGGTAAATCTTGATATGGTAGTTCTACATTATCAACTAATACATGAAGTCTCTTACTTAATGCGCCAAAAGGTGTATAACCAAAGCTATAAGAATTAGTAGAATTAATTAATAATGTTTCTGGCGCTTCAGATTCCAACCGTAAGTCTTTAATATCTACACTCCAAGTTTTACCTAGAGGAGTATTATTAACATTTACAGAAAGGGTAAAGCTATTCACGCCAGTCCTACAATAACTACTTACATCAAATTCATAGAAACCTGCTGGAGCGCCAGGAGTACTAGACCATGTATTATCACTATAAGTCCAAGTATTATATCCGTTTTCTTCACAAATAATGTATAATTTATTAGAATCTGGATTAGCAATAACTGGGGCATCATTATTAAAGGTTGCGTTGTCTACAATAACCCAATTAGCAGGAACCGCATCACTAGCGCCACTATTAAATGTTCCGCTGTCAATTGTAAGACTTCCTGATTTTAATGTATAAGTTCCGTCATTTGATTCCGCGCCTTCCCAAGAAGAGTAGAAAATACGAAGTTTAATAGTGCTTCCAACAATTGTCTAAATACTTTGATTACCTAATCTTATTAATGTATTAACAGCATTAGAAGTTGTCCCTCCACCACCTTTAGGTAATTCAATTTGTGCCCGTAAGTGCATGGAAGCTGACTCTGTATCAATAATAGTATTATCTGCGCCATAATCAAATTCATATAGATTTAAATATGAAACGTCTTCTTCTTGATTAGTTTCACTATTAACTCTTGTAGTATCAACGCGGGCCATATTATACTTCTTAATATTACTAGTACTAATTACTCTGCCGATTTCAATTTCTGTTAATACATCTTCACCGCTTTCAGCATCCTCTACCATTATATAGCGGTAGTGATGCACTCCATCAGCCTCGCTTACATAGTAATCTGTATTTTCTGAATAAGTACCGTCAAGAGCTTCATATTCAGCAGGAGTTAAATCATATCCAGAAGTATTGCCAGAACCACCGCCGCCCGCTCCACTAATTAGTTGCCAACCAGTAGTAGAATCGATATAACGCCAATAATAATATTTATCATCATCCGCTTGAATCAAATAATCTGCCGTTGTACTTGGACTAACTATATTAGGAATGCCTTCAGTAAAATTACTACCACTAACAGGTTTTGACACCACAATAGTATCTTTACCTTCTAGAGTAGTAACTCTTCCTGCCAGTGCAGTCAAATCGCTTGCGGCCCCATCAGCAATAGCTTTAGTTGCTGCTAAACCAGTAGTAGCATCATTGACAACATTTTCTAAAGTAGCGACCTTAGCCTTTATACCAGTTTCGGCAGTATTTAAATCAGATTCTAACGTAGTAACTCTAGCCTTAAGACCAGTAGTTGCCGTATTTAAATCAGATTCAATAGCATTTATATGCTAAGATAGACCAGCAGTATTGTCATCTATGGTTGCGGTATGAGAAATATCATATGCTAACTGGTCAATACGTGTATTAGTGTCAATTAAAGCACCATTTTCGTCACGAGACATAGATAATTCAGTAGCAAATGTTTGTACATCTGCTTCTAATTTATCAATTTTAGTATTAGTATCAGCAATAACACCACTGTTTATCATACCTAATTCGCCCGCGATCGTACTTACATCGGTCTCTAACTAAGTAGCACGGCTTTCGATATCATCAAAACGATTATCTAATGTATCAGTACCACTTGATAAAGTACGATGCGCATTACCAATCTCGGTTTCAACTATGTCAATACGACTATTCGCGCTAGTCATATCGACTTCAGTTTCAAGAGCTGTTATACGCGCTTTAAGGCCTGTACTAGCAGTATTTAAGTCACTTTCAATACTACTGATGTGAGTAGTAATTGTATTCTAATCACTGAACCCATCGCCAATCATATCTTTTAGCAATTTACCTTGACGTGCTTGTAATACTTTATTATCGTCAGTACCATGAGTAAGGTTTTTTTCAATATCGGACTGTGGTACTTTTTGGCTTACAGTAGTATCAATACCGTCTAGACGCGCATCTAAATCAGCCGCGCCATTACGAGCGCCAGATATTTCAGACTCTAACTATGTAATACGATATAAATGAGTTTGATTAGCATTACTACCAACATTATCAATATCATCTAAACGTTTATCTAATGTGTCGTCCGTTACGCCATCACGGTGTGCATTATCAATTTCTGTAATGATATTTGGTAAAGTACGTGAAGGTGCATTACCGCCGCCATCAATAAAATCTAAACGAGCATTTAATGATAGGTTATTACCGCCAGTTTTATTTTTACCACGAGCGTCTTTTAACTCAGTAATAATATCTGGTACACTCATTTGATATGGAGCGTCAGAAATATCCTCATTAGCATCTAAACGATTTAAACGTTCTAGCATATGGTTATCAGTGACATGAGCAGAAGTATTAGAAGCAGTGGTCTATGCGTCTCTAATTTTCCTATCAATGTCAGTAATCTTTTCTGCTAAAGATGTCGCAACCACGTTCGAACCATTTTTTAGAATGGTGCCTACGACATAAGCAGCTTCAATCCAATCTTTTGCTTCTTCCGCAGCATTTCTTGCTTCCGCCGTTTTGCCTTCCATAGTATCAAGACGGTCATCTAAATCATTATATGAAGAAGAACCACCTTGTGCTGTTTCATACTATAGCGCAGCCTAAATCTGTGCCCATGCGGTCGCGCCGTCATTAGCATTCGATGAAACCGTGCTCAAGCCACTTAGAGCGTCACTCGCATCACTTAATGCTTTATCTACCTATTGTTTTAAAGTCGTAGCAGTTGTTAATGCCGAACCACCGTCTATTTTATCTAAACGAGCGTCTAAAGTAGATATAGCACTAAATTGAGCATGTGCCTCATCGATGCCTTCTTGGATGTTATTCATCTTTTCTTGGGTTATCGGTTCACGTACAACCCAAGTATGAGTCCTATACGCCATATTGGTTTTACCTCCTTTTTCTCAAAATTAAAAAGGAGCATTTTCATGCTCCTTGAAGAAAGCTATTTCTCTATAACAATAGTGGTTTAACTCCGATACAACTACATCTTTTTATTTTTGCTAAAGAAAAATTACTTATTTATATTTTATAGAAATGAATCCATTTTCAGTAGTACAATGTACTTTTTTAATGCCAATATCACGAAGCATACGCTCGCAACTGGCGCAAGGCGCGGACGGCGCAAGAGAACCATCTTTATATTCACGATACAAATACAATTCTACCTTATTCCATTCCAAACTATCTCCAAACTTCCATCTTATCTTTTGAATAAGTGCGGTTTCCGCATGAATTTTATCGGGAGTGTCATCGCGGAAACGATATACATTATACCGGGCTTGGAGCGGGCTAGTTTTATTAGTGTTATACGCAGTACCAATGATACTACCTTTATAAACTGCGACTATACCTATTTTCGGCGCGCAACGAGTACCACGATAAGTCGCTAACATGGCCGCTTCGCGCGCAAATTTAAAATATCTCTTATTCATACACTTCTATTGGGTCAAGCTCCAATTCATAATATTTATCTTCAAGTAGCATATAATGAGGTTCTTGTGATTCTTTAATCATTGTTATAATAAATTCATTGATTTCCGCAATGGTAAGGTGTTGTTCTGCTGCGTATATATTATTTAAACATTTCAATAATGGATAAGTAATATGACAATGAAGTTCATATATTTCATCATATCCATTGGTCCTTTTATATCTAATAGATGACATAGCACCATCGCGTATAAATCTATAATAATCAATCGGTTCAAGTAAAGTGGCAGCAATCTTGCCTTCATCCTTATATTTCTTTAATTTCTCTTCGTATGTCATTCTCTTGTCTCCAAAATATCTGCGTATATTTCATATATCGTGCCATCAATTTCAATTTTTTTAATAGTGCCATCCATTACACATTCAAGTAATAATTTCATAAAAGATTTAATTTCACACGATTTAGTTGCTTCTCTTAATTTGTCTATATTACTCATATGTATTCTCCTTTCATAAGTATATTATACCGAAATTTATACTAACTGTCAAATAGTAAAATTACTTAAAATTGAGGAGGTGGTTCCTGTGAAAATCAAATTAAAAATCACAACCGCTGAAAATATGAAAGTTTTAGGATGCGAGAAAGATACTATTTATGAAATAGAATTTGAAGATTATATTAAACGTGTTGTCGCATCTGAAGTAGGAAATGCGCCAATAGAGGCATGTAAAGCGTAGGCAGTTGCCGCGCGCAGTTATGCTATAACATAGGGGGTACTTAATGGGAGAACAATATCAGATAGTTCCTCTACTGCGCAAGCCTGCCGCTTAAATCGAAATAATTATAAAATCGCCAACTAGGGTGCTGAAGCAACAGTTGGTGAAGTATTGACATATAATGACGATATTGCGGGAACCGTTTACACAGATAGTAATGGTGGCCGCACAGTATCAGCAAAAGAAAGATGGGGAGGTAATCGTCCATATTTAATTGCGCAAGACGACCCCTGGGATGCCGCCAGCGCAAAAGGAAAAAGTGGTCATGGCGTAGGAATGAGTTAGAGGGGCGCAATATATGCGGCTGAGCATGGATATTCTTATTTAGATATTCTTAATTTTTATTATCCAGGCACAGTACTTAAAGAAGATTATGGGAATGATGATGAAACCTATGCGCGCAAGGTACTATAGGAAGTTAAAGTGCGTGTAGAAACCGCAATGAGGGCATTAGAAAAGGGACTCTATTAAGAGTCCCTTTTATTTTTTTATTCATCTTTCTGAAGTAGTTTATCAATATGCTGTTCAAGGCTCTCCTTTTGAGAATCAAGGTTCTTACCAAAAGAATTTAGGTCAGTAACCATACCATTCAGAACCCTATCAACTGTGTTTACAAAACTGTTTGCCCGCTTATAGAAGCTATTGTATACCTTGTTCTTTGCGCGCGAATACGCAATCTTGCGACCCAGTTCTTCATTCCATTCGTCATCTGTAGAGCAAACTGCTTTACCAACGAAACTACGAGGAAGCTCAAATTGCTTCCGAATCTTATAGCTATTAGGCCAGAATTCGATTGCGGTGCCACAACTATATTCATTGATATAATCAAGCAGCATGTCTTGTACATAATCACCTTCAATGATACATAGTACCATGCGGTCTTCTGGCTTTACGATAAACTTACAATTTTTTTCGGTGAATTTTTGTGATACCCATTTTATTTTTCTCCTTTACATAAACTAATAATAAAAGCAATAGTTAAAGCGATAGCCATAATACATCCAAGTCCAAGTAGAAATAGTAGCGGCGAAAAGATAATCCACCACGATACGTTAATTACATTTGTAAGTTTCAGTACAAATACCGCAATGATTATCAACACTACTAGAATTTCGGCTAACCTATCTTCATTCATTTAATACTCTCCTCTCTTTTACTATAATAATTATAATTTAAATTATACTAAAAGTCAAGTAAAAAGTTTTTGCCACTTCACTTTTCCACATTTTCTACATACACATCTGCGGCGGTCAGCCATAACATAAACGACCATCCAGCAATGATGACAAAGCAATTGTTTCAACCAATTAAACATTATAGACGCATCTCCATATGCCATTGAGGATTAGCTTGAACTTCAGCTAGCCTATCTTTAAGAGATTCTATTTCTCTCTTTAGCCGCTCAATCTCCGCATTACGCGAGTCTTCTTGCGTAATTGTAATTGTTTCAGTAGTCGGCACGGTAATGCTACTATTTGAAAAATCATTTATTGCCCAATCTGGGTTCACTTTTTCTCCTAATGTTACATCTAATACTTTACCATAGCGTTCCCTGTAAGAGAACATATAATGGCAATTAATACATTCACATTGTGTGGTAGTAATATTACCATCTGGATTCTAATTTATTCCATCTTTATATATCGCGGGAAAATACATAGCAGTACGAGTGCTATATTTTACGGCATAATATGATTCGCCGCAATTAGGACATTTAACGTGCATCAAATCACCACCATTAGATAAATAAGACCAACAATTACTCCTATCCATAATAAAACCATAATAGGTAGAAAACGCGCGGGCATTTGAAGGGCTTTATACAATAGAGTGTTTTCGTTCATATCATTTCGTCCTTTCTATTAATGTATAAATTTGACCATCATGACTATGTACTTCAAAATTCTTTTCTATTTCTACAAAAGGAACAGTATCACTAATCATTACTTGGTAATAATGATGCTGTGTAGTACATCTATCAACCGCACCTGCGCCTGCCGCAATCCCTAAAATGAACATACTTAAAGTAATCCATAATAGTGGAGTCTCTTTTTCTTTAATGGTAACAACAAGTGCCCAAATTCCAGCTATGAACGCTGCGAGAGCTAAAATACTAAGTACAATTCCTACACCTACATAGGAGTTTGTATATTCATTAAGTACTAGCACACCATCAATCGGCATAGTTACCACTCTCCCACGCTAACATAGCAGATTTTTTATCCATATACTGTTTAGTTGATAGACCACACTGTGGACATCTTACAGACCATGGAAGGTCAATCAGCGGCGACAGTTGCTGGACAATATCAAATTCATGCGCGCCGCAAGTACAATATTTCTTTGGGTTATATGCCCATTTGTTTTCAATTTCTTCTTTAAAGGTTACCTTCATTTTTATCTCCCTCCTTTATATTTAAAAGAAAGCGTTCTTTATCTTCTTCAATTATTATATCTTCATAATTCGTAAATAGATTTCCGCAGAATATACAATTGCTTTTAAGGTTTTTATTTGGTTGTCCCATCTTACAATTGCTACACCTATACGGGCCAAAGATAGGTCCTTCTAATTTAGCTACCATTATATCACCTTCAATCCCATAAAGTAGGTAAAATATGGGCTAGGCGCGCGAATGCTTCTTCTCGGATAGCTTCCTGTTCTTCACTTATCTCTTTACATCTATCAAAATATTTACGGGAAAGCTCTTTGTGCTCGGGACTTTCATCTAAACGAGTAACGATATTGCCATTTTCGTCTTTTATATGAAGAGACTCGAGTTTAAGATTATTTACAAAATCATCGTAATACTCATTTAATCCATCCGCCGCGTCTTCAGTACAAAGACGTAAGTCAGAAGCGAGTTTATGAAGGTATTCCTTCCAACTCTCATGTGTTGGAAATTCAGGAGTACCAGGATAACTACATCCTGTATCAGCAAGGTCATCCAGCATATTAGGAATTATCTCAAGGAACCAAGTATCCATGTCCCACTTGTCACCATAACTGTAGCCTCTTGTTGCGCGAAGCCATCCGGCGCGACAATTACGATACATTTGTTTAAAGATTTTCCAAGGATGAGTGAGATAATACCTTTTGCTATGCGGATAATAAGTTAATTCATTAAGGCTCATATTATCACCTCAATTAATAAATAGGCTAAAATATTTATGGTCTAATCCTAATTCATCAATCATAATACCTTCAGAGAAATCTAAATCTCCATTATAAAAGGCTTGTTCCATATCAAGCTGGCAGATAGCAATCATCTGCTCTGCTTCATACACACTAATGTTATCGCGCTTAGCGATAAATTCTGCGAGTTCATGTAAATCTTTAGGCATTTTCTTCGTCCTCCACACTTAGTTCTTCGTTTTCTCTACTCAGTTGTGTTGCTACATTGTCAAGGATATTATTCCATTCTTCAAATAGTCCTACATATCTACGTTCATAGTCTCTATCTAAATTCATTAGTGAGCTAAGGGCATGAATCCCGCCGTTAACATACTCTATGTCACGTACTAACCTTTGTTTGTCCATTCCTTACCTCCTTTGGGCAGACTAGACTGTCCGGGCACATTATATTAGTCCAATCTATCCTTGTTATTGATTCATCGGTTTCGCTAAATTTAAGTACGGTTACTTCATAACCAAGCGCCCGTAAAGCGTCTATTACAGGGCGCGTAATTGCGCCTGCGTATAATATTGAAGTACCACCGTGTTGAACACTATCTATAATCCTAACCTCAATGTGCTGGTAGATAGAATAATCAGCGGGCAATACGAGATAAGCTGTTGCGCGCGCTTCAAGCGCAGTAAACATTGTTAACATATAATCACCATTAGAGGGGGTACCTTAAAGGATAGGATATTGTATACCTTCATTAAATAATCACTCCCTATTTTTATTCTATAATTAGTATACCATAAATTTATTAAAAGTCAAATTTTTAATTTCTTCTCTAATTCGGTTAGGCGCGTCCGCAATTCATAGTTATCTGTAATAAGATTTTCTACCATTACTTGTAAGTTATTGATACGCGCATAGCTTTCATCTTTAACATCATTTACATAATGTAAAATATCACCTACTTTACTTTCGGTCGCTACTCTCTTATCCTCAAAAAATTCTATATCTTCTTCAAGCTCATCTATGTGACGCTCAAGTCCATCTATGTGGTTTTCAATCTTATCTATTTTTTCTGTCATAGGGTTTGTAAAAGTAATAGGCCCGAAAGATGAACAGCAATCTGTTGTGGAAGAAGTCCAGGTAATTGACGGGGTAGAAACTAGGCCGCCAAGTTTATACCAGTCTCCATCTGGAAATGTTGGTAATTTTTTATCTATCATTGATGTTATTGAATCTTTATCTATCGTTGTTGACATTCTTATTTTCCTCTCTAATTACTCCATCATATGTAGGATTGAATGGTACCCAAATTACGAATCCACACTTTGGGCACTTAATATTCTGACTACTATTCACATCATCTGGGTCAAATCCTATTAAGCAGCCGCAAGCATTACATCGCGCAATCATACCATAATATCTATCATACAAAATTTTCATTCCATTCTCCTAATAGTTACGAAATCTCCATCTACATCATACATAAATCCATTTCCGTCCAAAAAGTCATATACTTCGTTAGGAAATGATAATATAGGCCACCGCAAGCTACCAGTCTTTTTCATACTTTCATATATTTTTACAAAATACGCAGAATACGTACTAAAAACTTCAGGCCAAAACTTTATATCCATCAATAAACTCATGACTATATAATCAGAGGCATTTCTTTCTTTAACTGTCATTGTATACCTCCATTTAGCTTCTACATATCTTTTATATAAGCAACCGCCGCATTATAGTTTTCAAACACGCTAAATGCTTGCGGCGGAATCTATTCCTCCATTTTATTATTATCTACTTGAGGAATTCCCCAATCCATTTCTACTTCTCGAATACAATAAGGGCGCCCGCGCACCCAATGTACACTAATTTCATTTCCCTATCTCATATACTTTTTATATACATCTATAACATATACTTTCATAACGCTCACTTCTACTATAATATTTCCTATTCTTATTATAGCACAAGCAATTATCGAAAGTCAAATATCTGATTTTAATTGGATGCGGCACGCAATTTCGCCTTCCATAAAACCTTGTTTCCATTGAATATTAAAATCACTATCTCCATCAATCATTTCAAGGAAACGGCGCACTTTAATATTCCATGCATTCCTTATCTCTACTGAACCACCAACATCAGCTCTACATATCATTTTCGCGAGTTCATTATCTTGGTAAATAAACAAATCAATTTCATAGCTTGGCACGCATTCATAGATATGTTTACGCAAATATCCAAATATTTCATCAAACATATAATAATTCATAACTTATTCTCCTTAGGGGTATAGTTTCGGGATTAAATATTCTTAAAAGTCATACAACGACGTTTTGCCGCAGGTAAATTGAAGTGCGCGCGGTAAATCTTACCATCTTTATACTCATACGTCAATCCATTTCCATCAAAAAACTCAAATATTTCCATCCACTCCGCATATCCTTCTGTCTCTGAATTTAACCATATTGGAATACTAAATTTATTTTGTTTAAGTGCTTCACAAATGGCGCTGTCTAATACCATCATCTTATAATCATACCTAATTAGTAACTCTTCAAAAAAGCATTTATCGCATTCAATCATATTTTTTAAGCAATAGTAACTCATATTTATCCTCCTATACCTCTATTATACTCAAATTTCCATATTTGTCAAATCATTGATTCGCCGAGACTCGTAAAACGAGGGGTTCGCCGCAGGCGAACGCCGAGGCTTTACGAGTGTGCTCGGCGACATATAGACGGGTAGGATTCGGGCGCGAAAAAAATCATATACGGAGGGAAAAATTTTTGGCAATTTTGAAATGAAATTCTGTCACCTCTATGCCAGTTAAAAGAAGAAATAAAGAAAGGAAAGGGGATGCTCTGTTTCTGACTAGGGGTACTATATTAGGGTTCCGGAAGGGTAAAGGGGAGGGTGAGTATAGGGGGAGGTTTAGGGATGTGTGTGCGCGAAATTTCAGTTTTTGTCAAATATTTATTTTTATTTTTAAATAATTAATTTTTTAATTATTTATTTAATTATATATATAATTATATATATATTATATAGGCCAGAAAAAAGTAGTATTTTTTTTACTACCTATATAGGGGGGAGGGGGGTAGTAGAAAAAATACTAATTTTTTTAGTATAAAAATATTCTTGAAAAATGATAAAAAATGTCGTAACTTACTAGTACATTTCCTACCTATTAGCGTAAGAAATAAATACTTGACAAAAGTATAATTTCATGTTATAATGTTAATATAAGATGGAGGTGGTCTAATGACTACAGTAACAGATTTAGCTGAATAGAAAAAATTATTTTTCGTACGCGGTATGTATAACATAGTGGATTGTGGCGTACGGACTGGAAAAACGTATTGGGCTGTAAATAATCTATAGCGTTTTACGCGCGATAACCGACTAAATAGAGTATTATATTTAGTGGATACTACTGCGTTAAAGGATTAGATTATTAAAGAGTACGGCGATGTATGTACTGATGCGGATACATACTGGGAAAATCCAACCGTTTGGGGCGAAAGTATAGAAAAGATAGGCGTCATGTGTTATTAGAGACTTGGAGCTTATGTGATTGTGGGACACCTAGACTTTCTAAAAGAAGTAGATGTTATATGCTGGGATGAATGTGATAGTATCTTTGATTTTGCCGTGTAGGCATTTGCGAAAGCGCGAAAGACAGACTATTCTCGGAAGAAAGATGCTCATGACCAAGAGATTTCCAATGCGGAAATTCTTACTGTTATTTAGAAATACTCTAGTAAGAAAGAATATATGCCGCTAGTTTTACTTGGAGAATGGGAACAAATTGTTAATAAGGGCCGCATATTATGTGTTGGTCTTTCAGCTTCTCCGGAGCGCGCGAGGGCTTTCTATTCCAGCTTAGTGAGCGCATCAAATAAAGGTAAATTAGATGCGGGATATCGTATTGCGGCGGATATTTATTTCACTAATGTGCTAGACCATGTAAAGGAATTAGTACCTGAACCTGGCCGGGCATTCTGGTGTTATTCTCCATATATAGAACCGAACAAAGGAATTGTATTAGCAGCTTAGCGGCAAGGGTTTAAAGCTATAGAAATTCATTCTCCTAATAATGAAGATAAGCCTATGGACGCGGAACAAATGCGCGTTTATAATAGTATTGTAGCTACTGGTATGGTACCGATTGAATACGACTTTGTAGTAGTTAATAAGGCGCTGGCCCGCGGAATTAATATTATAGATAAGCGCTTTGATAATGTTATTATTGATAGTTATGATACTACTGACCGCATTCAAGCAGCTCGTTAGACCTTTAATTACTAGCGGCATTTAAAAACATTTTGCGGCGCTGTGCCAATCAATTATTTAGATAGATGGCTTACAATTGCGGAATGTCGTGCGTTAGCGGAATACATGGCAGTTCCCAGCTTAGACAAGGGTAATAAAAATGGTTCCAAGGTTATGACTTGGAACAGCTTAAAAGAGTGTTTACCCGCAGTTGGCTATACTGTAGAATAGAAAAGAAAAATGATTGATGGAAAATAGCAGTAGGCTTGTTATATTAGCGGCACTTGGCACGATGCCGAGATAAAAGACAACTAGTTCTTGATGTTAGTTGCGGCAAAAGAAGGAGCGGAATAACCGCTCCTTTATTTTTTATCCTTATACTTATACTTCCCCTCTTATTATACCATAAATTCAACAAAAAGTCAAGCTTGTATACTGTATACAATTTTTGGGTATACGAAAAGAGCCGGGCAAGTGCGCACGCCCGACTCTTCTCAACGAAACAAAATACAAGAAGGGAAAGAGAACCTTCCGGTTACTTCTTTCATATTTATTATAACAGAAATTCCGCTCCGTGTCAAATGTTAGATTTTAATACTCAAATATTAAATTTGTACTTCCCAGCTCCCAGCTCGTCCCAGCTGGCCCGTCGCAGCTTATCCCAGCTTATCTTCGGTCCCAGCTGGCCGGCGCCTTTTATTACAGCCAGGCCTGTGGAAGCACCTACGCTTTGAACGACATGAATCTCTGGTATAATTAATAAAAATTTAACACTTTTGTAACAATTTAGCCTCTTGACAAGTAGACAAAAGTGTGATAAGATGTTACTGTGGGGGAGTGTATTCCAATGGGCGGGCCGGCTGAAAAATACTCTTGCCGGCCAGAGTTAGATTAGCCTAACTCTATCTGCTTTTCCACGCCGCTGATGCCACGAGCATCGCAGAACCGCACAAAGTCTTGTCGAGTTTGCTCGATAATCTGGTCATCGGTCATATCCATACCAATGGCTTCAACCCAGTCTTTGTTACACCAACCGATAGCATCCAGTACCAGTTGAGCAGTTTTCTCATCGATCCACAGTTCGTTTTTCATTACCTAAAACCCCTTTCTTTATCTTACATACATAGTATAGCATGAATTTTAGAAAAAGTCAAATATTAAATTTTACAATTTTGTTACGGCCGGCGCGAGTTAGCGGTTGCTAACTCACATCATATCATAAAGTTTGAGGATGCGTTCTACGGTAGGGGTATCCTTCTCGTCAAAGGATAAAGTGATACAGATGGTGTTGGTGTCGCGGTTGACTTTGAATTCGCTCACGCTACAACCGACTTTGTCGATGATGCGGTTGATGATGTTGCGACCGATTTCGTTACGAGGCACGTAATAGTTGCGAGTTACGTTCTTCATAGTATCACTCCTTAATAAGTAAATTCGTCAAGAGTAAGGGTAGAGATGTCTGCGAAGCCACTCGGTTCACCGTACTCGTTCTCAAAGTATACACGAGTTTCGTCATCGCTGAATTTGTCAATATCATTCTGCTTGTACTCACAAGAGTCTGCGAAAACGCGACACTCTTCAAGGGCGAGTTCATAGGTAGAGAAAGCACCAATTGCGAAGCTATCGGCATCAGTATTATTCCATACTACAGTATAAATCTTCATTCTTCTAATTCTCCTGCCATATCAAGTTTATAAATCGCTTTGCGTGAAAAGGTATCGTGGCAATCAAGACATTGCCAATGCTCTTCTGTGCGGACAAACTCGCCATCACGAATGTCGCACCATTCTTCATAGATTTCAAGAGTTCCACCACAATGAGGGCATTTCATTAATCATCCCATCCTTTCTTATACTTCGGTTTCTTAAACCGTTTGTCGGGAATTACACGAGTGACAGGGTTGACATTGCCCCACGACTTGCGTTCGCCCTTGAAAATGTCTACATAGGTCTTGACTACTGCTTTCTTCTTCATACCTCATTACCTTCCTTTCACTTATTATTATACTCGGGATTTAATAAAAGTCAAGTAGAAAAATTGTTAAAATTTTGTTACAAATCGCGGCCGGCGCGAGGGTGGGACAGTTTTGTCCCACCGCTCATTATTTGAAGGTGTACCATTCAACCGAAGGGTACTTGGTTACCATTGTTTTGGTATACTCAAGTTTGGCACCCTTTACATAGGAAGCAGGAATCTCAATTTCTGTACCATCTGCCAGAGTGACAGTTACATTGTCAGGAAGCACCCTACCATTCAAGGTATACACATCAGCATAATCCTCAAAGGTATGGGGATGCGCCATATCTCTTTCGGTGGTGTACGTTACCATCTTACGGTCGCGCAGTTTACCGAGTGCATGACCAATGGTGGAGGACAGACTCATCGCTTCGGGCGTGCGAAGTTTAGCCATTTTGCCATACCGAGTACGACAGGGCTTTGTTTCATGATACTTCTCACCCATGAGGGCTTCGCCAATCATTGCGGCTGTGAAGCGTTCGCCACTTTCCTTGTATTTGAAGATTTCTTCCAATACAGGCTTTACTCTTTCAAAGGTGTGTTTAGCATCAACAATTAAGGGATACTGGAGGGCGAACTTTACTGCTTCTGTCATAACTGTTACCTTTCTGGTTTGTGGGGTTGTTCCTTCCCCTTCTTACAGTGATATTATATCACTTTTTTTCATATTTGTCAAGAGGGACTTGCAAGTAAGGTTTGCTCCAACCACGTACTCCAATCCATTCTACGGCTTGTGTTACCTTCCGTGTAAAAGGAGATTAAAACGGTTTCCTTTTCCTCTTCCTCTCAACATACTTATTATAGCATAAAAATGTTACAAAAAAATAACAGAATTATTACAATTCTGTTAAATAACGGGCCGGCCAGTTAGCCATCACGAAGGTCGTTAGTGATGGCATTGGATGGGCGCATGAAACCTTGCCTTCGGAACGCCCGACCACATCCTTAAACTGGGAGTAGTGTCATTAGCAGTTAGCCTACTCAATGTTGCCTTGCTACACATCGGCTTGTTCCCGATGACCTCTAACCACATCCACGCCTCGCAAGGTTTTTACACCGCAATTCCATCTTGCGGTGGATGGGGCACTCGTCAGCACCTCTTTTCACAAGGAGACCCGCTTTCTTGTTCGTTCGTTTCCGTTCTACCATTGACGCCTTGGTATCCGTCTACCACTACTTAAGGGGAAGTCGTTCCCTTGGAACAATTATATTATATCAGATTTATGGCGAAAAACAATTGATAATTTGGTAAAATTTTTGACCATTCAGTACATGGCCGGCCCGCTTTAGCGTGCTAAAGTAATACATAAAAGAAAGTGCCCCGCACTAGCGGGGCAAGAAAGGAAAGGGAAGGGAATGTGTACAAAATGTCGGATTCGAACCGCATCTCTTGCTCCCTGGGCAAGCGTGTTACCGTTAGCACCACGTTCTGTATATAGCTACGCTTGTTCACATCTCGGGTCTGCGTAGCAGTGCCAACCCAATATATGGCACACCCCAAGGGGAAGGAACTGGGATTACTTGTCCCAGTTCCGCCGATAGCTCTTCGGAGAGCCGTCGACCTTCACAATGGCATCCTGCCACAGATTGGTCAGAGCGTACTGAACCTTGCCCCGACCGAAGCCTTCGGGCAGTTCGCCTTTGATGGCTTCATAGATTTCAGAGCAGGTCGCAGGAGCATCACCCAGAGCGTTGAGGATAACATCCTTCGCCGCTTCGTAAGCGTTCGCGGTCGCTTCCTTCCGAGCGGCACCCTTGTTCAGTTCGGTATCAATCTCTACCATTACAGGGTCAGTGGATTCATAACCAGCATCGAGCAGAGCAGTACGGATGGTTTCGAGAGTCACTTTCTTCATAGTGGTTACCCTTTCTCGTTTGTGGAGTGTCGTTCTCCTTTTTACGTATTTAGTATATCATGGATTTTGGTGTTTGTCAAGTCTTTTTTTCGACTTTTTCAAACTTTTTTCGTTCGTTGGGGACTTGCAAGTGAGGTTTGCTCGTGGCTCCTAAATCCTACTCCACTCAGTTTCGGCTAGGCTGTCTTTTCCTCTCCCCTTGGAACAATATAAGTATATCAGAAATTTCACTGATTGTCAACTACTTTTTCTAACGGATACTGTATACAATGCGCGGGCCGGCTAGTTATAGGATTACAATGCGCCGGCCCGCTTTAGCATGGTAAAGTGCGAAAGTAAAATGAAATAAAAAAAGAGGGCAAAGCCCTCTCCTTTTATTACCGCAGGGAGTAGGTGTTAACCTTGCCCTCGGTCTTGACGATTTCGTCAGACCACAGGCGGGTCACCGCATACTGAACCTTGCCCTTGGTCATGCCTTCGGGCAGTTCGGTGGCGACCTCATCGTACAGTTCGCCGATGGTCACAGGAGCGGTCACCTTGGACAGGGCATCGATGACCACATCGTGAGCCTGAGCGTACAGGTCGCGGTTCGCCTGAGCCTTCTCGGCACCCTTCGCCAGTTCGGCTTCGATTTCAGCCTTGATATCGGCGATGTTGGTCACGGTCTCACCATTGAGGTAGTTAACGAGGGACTGGAGGGTGGATTTCTTCATAGCGTTTGCCTTTCTGGTTTGGGGAGTTTCCTTCTCCTTTATTACATCCCTATTATAGCATGGGATTCGCTTTTTGTCAAGGGGTTTTGCGAACTTTTTTGTTCGCCACTCGAGTCCGCTTCTCGGCTCGCCCTTTCCCTTTCGACATGATTATTATACCATAAACTTGTTACAAAAAAATAACAGAAATGTTAAGTTTTTGTTAAATCGGCGGGCCGGCGCGGTTAGATACGTTTAACCGCGTCAAGAAGTCTTTCATACCAACGTTTGGTAAGATGATAAAATTCTTGTACCTCAATCCGATATGTTGGCACATCATCTTTTAAAAGCCATAAATGTCCGTACATCCACGCGGTTTTACCTATCTCGTGAACTGACCCAAGAATATTATCATTGGTTAAATGTCCATCGTATTCAGTATTGCCAATAAGTTTATCATTAGCCCCGATATATACTAACCGCTTTACCATATGTTTTTTCATATTATCCTCCGTAATAAAGTATCAGAAAATGAATATTGAGAACGACACTTGTAGCGTGAAGCACTACATCATTAATATGCCGATGCTGGGATAAATCTTTGCACAGACCGAAAACAGCAAGAGCCAAACCGAACCAAGAAACAGATAGTCCAAATGCCATAATTAAGGCGACATTCAGGATTTGAATACTCGCACGAAGGTCATTCCATTCAAACTTATACGGCATCTGAATACCGAAGAAGGCTTTTACTTTTTCCATCTTAATCCAACTCCATTCTCATCTGTACGCCACCGATGGCTTCACGCACTGCTTTTGCGGCGAGTTCGATACCAGGAGTGGTATCAATATATTCCTCACCATCGCAAGCCCAATTGGCTTCTACCGCATGGTAAATAGCGGAGTCGGGGTCTGTTTCGGGGTTCCATTCCAGTATGGAGCGGAAGTCTTCGACTGCCTGTTCCAAATCGAAATCAACTGTGAAAGTGTTAGTCCATTCAATCTTCATGGTGGTTAGCTCCTTTCTCTTTCTATAAGTATTATATCAGATAAAAATGAAAAAGTCAATACCCAATTTCGCGGCCGGCCCGAAGTTGTGCGGACAAGTTGGAATAAAAAGGAAGGGCGATTACTCGCCCATCTCTTTCTTTGCCTTTTCGGCTTCACGCTTCGCCTTGTCTTTGGCAATCTTCTCGGCTTTCGCCTTCGCCTTCTCGGCTTTCTCTGCCTGCTTGGCGTTGTACGCTTCGCACTCGGCGACCATCAGTTCCTCGGCATCCATATCCTCACGGACTTCGGCAACGATAGCACCGATGCGGACATACCGCATTTCGCCATTGAGGTCAACGAGCAACGCACCCCACTGGCGGTCATTGATTTTGTGGAAGTCAATGCCCATCTTGCCATTCATGAGGTCATCGAATACACGGTCACGGAGGTCTTTGTCTACGATTGCTTTGGTAACTTTTGCCATATGCTTTATCCTTTCTGGTTTTCTCGGTGTTTCCTTCACCTTTCACAAGTATTATAGCACACATTTTTCGGTTTGTCAAGGGGTATTTCTTAGGAAATTTTCTCCCCTTCACTATATATATTATATCATATCCGTATAAAAAAGTCAATAGAAAAATTTTTATAATACTGTATACAAAGTTGTACGTACAAATCGGCTGGCCGGCCCGCGGTTACATGGGCGAGTTACATGAGAGGGCGAGGGGTTACATATCCCCCTCGTCCAACTCTGCCAATTTCTCCATCTTTTTGTGCTGACGAACGCACTCGGCAAAAATCTGTGCTTCAATCTCAACATCAGCAAGCCCTGTGTGTTCCTCTTCAAAAGTGTTGTCATCAGTCAGATACCGCCAAATAATCTCGGCAGTCTTGCGTACCTGCGGTGTGGCGTGGTTGGTCATGTAACCATTCTCTTCGCAAAATTGAATGTAACGCTTTTGCTTACAGATAGTATCATTTGCCATCTTCATCGTATCCCAAATCGGCATTTCATAAGGGAAAAACCATCTCCGCTTGCTCTTTGTCTGATACCGCAGGGTCGCATTGAGAACTTTCAAGTCAAAACGAGCATTGTGAGCAATACAAGCCTTGACTTCGTACTGTTCGCACAACTGCCGAATGAGTTTGTAAATCTGCCATGTGTTCAAAATCTTGCGTTTACCCATCCGCATATCCTCAAGATATTGGGGAATCTTATCGGCGAAGTATGCTTCCTTCATCGCTTCGGGCATACCAAAAAATACATCCTCATTCACGATTGAATACTCATCGTAGACGAAGCCTTCATTGTCTACAATTTGTATTCCAAGGTCGTAAACCTGCCCATTTGCGACATCAAGCTGCCCATCAATTTTAGGGCAATTCGCAACCTCTGTGTCAAACACCATGTACAAGTCTTTCATCATTTGTCCTTTCTGGTTTGTAGTGTTTCCTTCACTTTTCACTTATGATTATACAGGAAAAAGCTGGTAATGTCAACCCCTAAATGTTACAAAAGTATTAAATTTGCGGGCCGGCGCATTGACCGGCCCGCCCCTGTATACAGTATACATTATACACAAAAAGAAAACCCTCGCTCCGAACTGGGGCGAGGGTGGGTTTCGGTAGGGAGTCTACCCAAGGATTACGCCTTGGTGTAGAACTTCTTGCCCTTTTCGTCCTTGCGGACAGTGAGGACACCCTTCTCGACCATCCGCATAGCGGACGAACCAACCGCCATCACCGTGGTGTTCTCGGCAATCACGCCTGCGAGAGCATCCATCACCTGAGTCGCGGTGAAGTCCGTGAAGGAAGGCATCGCTTCGATAGCGTTGTCGAGAGCATCACGCCGAGCCTGGGCTTCAACGTTCACACCCTTAACTTTCACAGGCTTGGAAGCCTTCTCCGCTTCCTTCCGAGCAACCTCTGCGACATAAGCCTTGTACTCGGCTTTAGCGGCATCGAAGTTGAAAGCCTTGTGGTTCTTGGTGTCCTTGGCGAGAGCCACGCCCACATTGACCTTCACGATGCCATCTTCGCACGGGATAGCCACGAAGTTGGTCTTGTTCTGACGACACATAGTCGCACCTTCGAGGGACAGGATAGAGTTGAGGATTTCGTTAGCGTTCATATGAACTCCTTTCAATTCGTGGCAGTTGAGATTCGCAGTGCCACTCTGCGAGATTTATTTCGTTCCTCTTGGAACATCTTTATTATAGCAGAATTTCTGCTTCCTGTCAAGTGTTTGGGAAAACTTTTTTTCAAAATTTTTCCGAACCCTTAACTTGGGTTTCCGTTCCCTTGGAACAATTATATTATAGCATAAATTCCGCAAAAGTCAAGTACTTTTTTAGAAGAATACTGTATACAATTCGCGGGCCGGCCCGCCCAAAATGTAATAGAATTGTAATAATTTAGGAGTTGACTTTTGGGATAATATCCGCTATAATAAGGTTGTAAAGGAAAGGGGGATTCAGAAATGAAATCCAGTTATGAAGTTCGTGCTCGTCACTTCGCCCATCAGATTTATCCGTTCGTTCACAACTGTCGGACTCCCGAACAGTACGAAAGTGCTGTGGACACTTTCAATAAAGAAAAGTGCCGTAAAGTTTGCGTTGCCTATGGGCAGACTCGTGTTGCCCTCATCACTTCCGACTATGTTCTCAAGATTGACTATGGTCGCAAGAGTGCCATCTTCGGTGGGTGCGAGGACGAATATCGTGCCTATCAGAAGGTCCGCCGTGATGGTTACTCCCATCTGTTTGCCAAGGTTACACCTGTAATGGTTAACGAGTGCGTGTTCTACATCATGCCGAGAGTTGACCACATTGGTATGCGGTACAATGGATGGAATGAAGCGTGGGAAGAGAGCGAACTTTCCGCAGAGGAAAGCGACTACCTCAACGACAATTTCTATGACCTTCACTACGAAAATTATGGTAGGCTGAAGGGCAAGCTGACTGTGGTTGACTACGCCTTTTCTGCTAACGTCTGGGAAGTTAGGCACGCCTAACTTTCTGGCCGGCGCGAAGTTGTACGGACAACTTATGATAAAGAAAATGGGCGATTACTCGCCCAGAATTTCTTCGGAGATAGGGATCCACTCAAGGACACGAATGATTTCGAAGTCCTTTGGCACGAACAAGCCACCACAACACCCACAGATAATATACTTGGGAGTCTTGTCGAGTTCACTTTCATAGTACGCAATGCCACCGAAGGCGTCTTTCTTGCGTTCTACAGTATCGACATTAGGGGTACAGAATTTGACCTGTTTGTACATCATGGATTACTCCTCCTCCTTTTGCTTACGCTTGCCCTTGTTCTTTTCGGCTTCTTTCATAGCCTTTTTAACCGCCTTTTCCTGTGCCTTGCTTGCGATTTCATCGGCATACATTTCGGCGGCGGCGTAGCCATCGTAAGGGGTGTAACCGCCCTCACCATTCCGAGTGCCACGAGGGATGCTGACCTTCACGAGAACGAATTTTTCGTTGTTCTCCTCATCCAGTACGGGGATTGCGATTTCACTCGCACTCACGACCAGACCATCCGTACCGAGTTCATCGTTGACCATTTTCACGATGCGATTCATCATGTCCATCCGCAGTTTTGTTTCCAGTTGAGCTTTGCTTGCCATACTACACACTTCCTTTCTTGGTTCGGTATAAGTATATCAAAAATTTGACTTTTTGTCAAGTATTTTTTTGAAAGAATACTGTATACAAAATTGTACGTACAAATTCCGGGCCGGCGCGAGGAGATTACATCTCCCCGTTGCCGATTGCACGAAAATTATTAGGATCTGCGAATATATCGCACAGTTCATAATAAGTTTTTTCATCCACATAAAACCATTCTTTAGTGCCTTGTGCACGAGCATAAGCCTTGCGAGCAATATATTCATGACAATTTGTTTCTGTTGTAAGAATATTTTCACTTGCACAGTTAACAGGCAAATAATAGTTATTATGGTAAATCATTGGATTATGGGAAGCATATTGCTTAATCCTATCTTTAACATGGTCTGCTTTTCCGTTCTTGATTAAATAGTATTTATGATTATCAGGTGTAACACCAATCATAGAAACGAAATATATACCAGCACCATTGTAATCACAATCAATACAAGGCATTTTAAGTACAGGTAAGGAATCTACCGCAGAAAGCTTGTCTTTACATTTGATTCCATCAAGTGTAACTTCATAATGTCTGTCAAAATTATTTTTAAGATTAGCAGAAGCTCCATTGAGAAACTGTTCTTTAATCATTTGCAGAAAACGCCGAGGAGTAGGACTAATATGTTCAATTTCACAAATGGTTTTAGTGACACGAATCCATTCTGTCCAAGGCAAAACGCTATACCTTTTCTCAAATTCTTCCTGATACTTATACATTTTAGTTATCCTTTCTGGTTTATAAGGTATCCTTCCTTTTGACAATTATATTCTATCATATGTTTTTTTATTTGTCAACACTTTTTAATTTTGGGAATGCGCCGGCCCGCTTTCGTGTGCTAAAGTGTTAAAGCAAAACGAAATGAAATTGCCCCATCCCATAGGGGATGGGGCAGGAAAAGAGGGATTACGCCCGAGTGTAGGCGTTGACCTTGCCCTCGTGCTTGACCACCTCGGTCGCCCAGTAGTGGGAGATGCCGTACTGAACCTTGGACTTGGTGAAGCCCTCGGGCAGTTCGTTCGCCACTTCAGCGTACAGCTCGGCGATGGTCACAGGGGTATCGGACAGGGCGTTCAGCACGATGTCCTTCGCCAGCTCGTACTGAGTGGCGTTCTGAGCCTTCTGCTCAGCTCCCTTGTTCAGCTCGGCGGTCAGCTCGTTCCGAACCGCTTCGGCTTCGGGAGTGTCGATGGTGGCGATGAGGGACAGGATGGTGTTCATGGTGACTTTCTTCATGGTAAAACCCTTTCTGGTTTGTGAGGTTTTCCTTCCTCTTTTCATATTCATTCTATCACATTTCTGTGAGAATGTCAAGTATTTTTTGTCAGATTTGGGAGGAGGCACTGTGGTCTGTGACCTGCTTGGCTCTCTCTCCCTCTGACATATATAATTATAGCAGAAATTTCAGAAATGTCAAGCACTTTTTTCAAAGTATACTGTATACAATCGGCGGGCCGGCGCGAAGTTAGTTGGCGTTAATGTCCTTAATCTGATGCTATAACAGGGCAGCCATCTTCGTCAAAGGTTACATAGCGGACATTTTCCATTCCGTCAAAACCTTCAATTAAAACAAATTGATCGGCATCGGGAGCACTTTGTAATACTTCAATCAAATCCTTTACTGTATAAAAATGTGGGTCTTTCATTTTTACCTCCCAATCAATGCTTTCAACACTTTCATCATCATCTCAGGCTCGAACGCCTGACCGAGCCAGTTGTCACGGTTCTGCTCTTCATCATCAAACAGGATATCATCCTCATCGGTCATTACAAGGCTTTTCGGTGTACCGTAGCTGACGATGACTACCTTGTCGAACTTGACGCTTGCGAGGTGCTGACCAAGCCAGCTCGCCTTCGCTTCAGCTACCGCCTTGTTGTAGCTTGCAGAGCCGCCCTTGCTTGTCCAGCTGATGATGCCGAGCTTGTAGCCGAGCTTCTGAACCTTGTTCATCAGTCGAGCCAGCTGGCTCATGTTCCACATGACTTCAGCTTCCATGTACGGAGAAGCATCTTCCGCACGCAGTTTCGGAAGCCAGTTCTCAACCGCATACAGGTTCGCAATCGTTCCATCCATGTCCCACCAAATCGTTCTCACATCTTACATCCCCTTTCTGTACCTTTATTATATAGGAAAATATGTTAAAAGTCAAGCACAAAATTGTTACAAAATTATTAAATTTGCGGGCCGGCCCGCAAGTAGACCGAAGTCTACTTATTGACCTTCGCCCGCGCAGTCGGGGCAATAGGTGTAACCCTCATCGTCAATCAATGCGGTCGGGATTGCCATTGTCATCTCACAACACGCACACCGAACTACCATCGGGTATCCATGTTTGGCGAACCATTCGCCTGGGATGTTCCCTTCGGGGATGTCGATTCCGCGATCGCATACATATTCAAAGAAAGTTTTCATGCTATCCCTCCTCAGCAGTCCCAAGTGTAGCAACCAGCGTAGGGGTCAAAGCCCTCGTCTTCGTTATAGCCCCAATCGTAGTCGTAGTCTTCTTCGTCGTAGTCATCGCCATACAGATCCAGTTCAAAATCTTCCATCTTGAGATCCTCCTTCTCTTTCTTACACATATATTATATCACACTTGCGCCAGCCTGTCAAGCTTTTTTCTTGCCTGACGCCGAAGTTTTTTCTTCAGCTTGCGGTTGGCAGGGGAGTCTTGATTGATCCAGCGCCTGCAGCTCGCATTGAGATCCCATGCAGCCAGCTCGTCATGGCGCTTGTATCCAGCTCGCATCGCCATTAAACCGCCTCCCAGCTCGCAACTTCGCGGTTCAGCTTGCGGCGATCGCGCCGATCCATGCGCTTCCGCAGACCACGGTGATTGGTGTGGCGGTTGTGGTTGTAGTTGGTGGGGTGGGGATAACTGGCATCCTTCTTGTACGTGCGATCCATTCTTCATTCCTCCCTTTCGACACTCTTATTCTACCAGAAAATTGTTACGAAATCAAGTATAAAATTGTTACAATTCTGTTAATTTTGCGGGCCGGCTAAAATTTCAGCCGGCGCGGGTCAGTCATGGATGACTGACCACTCATCACAACCGCCCTGCCAATCATAGCAAGTCCATCCGCATACTGGGCAAGGGATTGCGTGGGCTACAAAACCATGTGCGACTACTTTACCACCGCAATCATCAACATCACAATTAAAGATTGTCTTGCAGTTCGTGCAAGTAACGCGGTAGTGAAAGGCGCGTTGGGGTGGGGTACCACGTTCAATAATTTTAATCACGATCGATCACCTCTCCTGTATAAATATTGAACTCTTTCTGATCATTGTACAGCTGTTTTGCCAGCTGGTATGTGAAACCGAGCTCCCGCATGAACCAACCGATGTGGCGGATCGTGGTCATGCTGTACAGACCGTTGACTTTCAACCAACCTTCGGGGTCAATTTCAACCACGATAGTGGAATAGGACTGAAGAGCCTGAGAGCCATCGGAGTAGGTATTAATCTGTGCCTGTGCGTACTTGTGATCCGCGAATTTCCGAGTTGTCATTTTCAAATTCCTTCCTTTCTTGTCCCCTTCGGACAAGTATATAATACCATATAATTGTTACAATTTCAAGTATATTTTTGTTACAATTCTGTTAACTTTTCGGCTGGCCGGCCAGAAAATGATTCGGTACCGAATCACTTTCCGCTATCATTCCACAGAGCGAGGAGAGCCATAACCGTACCGAGGATAACGGCGAACGGACCGAAGCCGAGGTGGAAAAACAGACCGAGCAAGCCGAAGAACAGAACACAGATTCCAGAGTAGCCAACGAATTTAGTGATAGTCATAACTTACACCTCAGCTTTCAGCACAATCCTGTACTCAGCAAAAGCGGCATCTTTGGCTTCAGCTTCGGTATACCACAGGCTGTAGTACCACAGCTCGCCCTCGAAAGGCGTGACTACGAGCCACAGCACGCCATTGTTCTTGGCGAAATACTTGTCAATATCGGTGGGGAGATTCTGAACATTAGCGGTGATTTTCATTGGGTGACCTTCCTTTCCTCTTTCTGTAGTAATTATACCGCAATTTTGTTACGAAATCAAGTATAAATTTGTTACAATTTTCTTAACTATTTGTAATAATTTCGTAACAATTTCGGCTGGCCGGCCAGAAAATAAATGCGCCCGGATCAAATGATCCGGGTCTTTAATGTGGGGATTAGCCGTCTTGCTCGGCAGGAGCCTCCCCTTGCCCCGATTGCATCCTCGGGGCCACAGACTCAACCGCGGTAGCGGTACCGCCAGATGGGGAACTCACCGCCAAGGGCAAGTTCGAGCACCTGTGCGCCGTGGAGCGTGAGGGTTTCTTCCCTCTCCTCGACGGGATCCATGTACTGGTCGTAGAACCAGTGATGGGTCGTGACCTTGTACAGGTCATTGCCGAGGCTCCAGACGTAGATGGTGTCGCCCCATACAAGCGATCCGTGGCCCCACCAGAGCCCGCCCTTGTAGCAAGGCTCGAAGTGGTTAACCGCGAGGGTCGCCATGATGGTCGTTCTTATCGACCTCCTTTCCTTCCGTGACTATATGTTATCATATCTCCGGCTGAATGTCAACCCCTTTTTCAAAAAAATTTGAAAAAAATTTTTTTGGATCGCGGGCCGGCCCGCCGAGGGCGGGAGGTTACGCCGCGAGGACGTAGCCTTCCTTCTTCAGTTCTTTGACCCGCGCGTTCAGCGCGGTCTTGGTCTTGAAGTACTCGCGGTTCTGGGCGCGCCCATTGTAGCGAGTGGTGAGGTAGTAGTGTCCGTACAGGGTTACGATGTCGAGAGTCTTCATAGTGGGTTACCTTCCTTTCTCTTTCTTACAGTCTTATTATAGCACAGGGGATGCTACATTTTTTCACCATCCTCAGGCGGCTACCCGCCTGAGGGTTTTTTCGTTGGTGAGTTCGGCATCATCGAACTTGATCTGAATCTGCTGACTGTTCAGTTCGATATCACCCGCCACGTTGAAGGGGATTGAATCTTTGACCCATTCGGTAGCGGTGAGGGTTTCGGTAATGATCCGTTCGAACCGTTCGCCCTTGTTCCACTTGTCAGCGGTCATCAGCATGGTTTCCGATCCCATCAGAACCGCCCGTCCGTTGGCTACCAGAGCCTTCCGGATTTCCGATCCGAGGCGAACCCGAACCTTTGCCATCCCGCCCCGCTTGGAGGAGGCACGGTCGAACTTGAGGATTTCGGTCGGGAGGTGACCATCGAACCGTACATAGTACAGGAGATGATTGAGGACGAATCCCACAATGTAGCCATCGGCGGCGGTGAGGGCGTTGTAGAGGTTAATCATCTCGGTCAGTGTCATCTTGCGTTACCTTCCTTTCCTTTTCTGTGCCTTCATTATACGCTTGTTGAAGCCGGTTGTCAAGGGGTTTTGCGAAAATTTTTGAAAAAAATTTTTGCTTTCATACTTTAGCGTGCTAAAGTGGGGCGGGCCGGCCAGAAAATTGACCTACCTCCTCGGTAGGTCGTTGTCCACATCATGCCAACCTCGGGGTTCCATGGACTCCCCTGCTGCTGCCTCACATTTATATCCCGCGCAGCATGACTTCGGCACGCGGTGGGAGGTTTGCTAGGGTCTTACGGACTCTCGTGGGTCGCACCCCACCCTATGGGTGTTGTATGGGCTTTGCCCCTCTCCCTGTGCCCTTATTATAGCAGAAGGGCGTCTGCTTGTCAAGGGGTTGCTCGAAATTTCGTCAACGATATCGAGCGGATCGTGCCTACTGCATTCTGACCAGCGTTTAGCAGGCTTAGCTGTACTCGGGAGTTTGCTCGCTGGAAGGCTTGTACTTTGCCACTTGGCGTCCCCTTGCTCGGCTCTCAGCGGGCGTCCCTTGGAGGGGCTGGGGTCCGCATCCCCTCCTGACAGTATGAATTATATCACACCCCATAGGGCATTGGAATAGCAAATTTGGAAAAATTTTCAACCAAATTTGACAAATCGGGCGGGCCGGCCATGATATGATTATTAGCTGGCCAGTGATGACTAGCTGGCCGGCCCGCAAACGGTCATCACCTTACGGTGATGACCATGTTGTGGAAGTCAACCTCGAGGGTGACCCACCCGTACTTGTCCGCGAGGGACTGCAGGTCAGACAGGTCCTCGATATCGAGGTGGTAGCTTTCGCCGTGGTAGCAAATCAGAAACGTCATTTCACAACTCCCCTTTCACACTCTCATTATAGCTTATTCGATGCTACATTTTTTCACCATCGAGGGGCGGGGGCTTACGCCCCGATCCGCTCGAGGATTTTCTCGTTGGTCAGCTCAGCTCCGTCAAGCTTGATCTGAACGTTCTCGCCGTTGACCTTGATGTCGCCCGCCATCCAGAAGGGGACGGAGTCCTTGACCCAGGTCTCAGCTGTCCACCGCTCGGTCAGCTCCCGCTCGAAGTTCTCGCCCTTGTTGTGGGCGGTGTCCTTGACGAGCAGGCTCTCAGCTCCGATCAGCTCAGCCGTGAGGCTCAGCTCGGCACGGTCCGCGCTCGTCAGCTTAATCCGGATCTTGGCGAACCCGCCCCGCTTGGAGCTTGCACGGTCGAGCTTGAAGTAACGGCTCAGCTCGGTGAAGCTCAGCTTTGTGGCGTACAGGTTGCCACCGCACACGAATCCGAGCGCGTAAGTGTGGGACGCGCTCCGCGCGTTGTAGCGGTTCATCATTTCGGTCATCGTCATTTCGGAAACCCCCTTTCGATGGTTAAAGTATAGCATACTTGAGCCGGAAAGTCAACACAATTCTGTTAATAATTGTTACAAAATTCCTAACAGAATGTTACGAAAGTCTTAACAAATTTGCCGCTGGCAGATCCATTTTTGTAATACTTCTGTAACATCTTGTAATACTTCTGTAATATGCCTTACGTGTGGATTTACCTCATCTGCCGATGTATATCGGCTGCCGATGTACCTCACGTGGTGAGGTACCTCGCGTGTTTCACACGCACACCTATTAGGTAGGTGGGTTTAACGCTTTAGCGTACTAAAGTGCCCTGGCCCTGGAAGTTAGTTAGTCATAACTAACTCGTGGCCAGGCCGGCCAATTTTGACTTTGACTGACTTTGACCTTCCCGCCGGCCAGTAGGCATATCCGAAAATTTGCGATGAGACGGGCCGGCGCGAGGCACTACCGTACGGCCGGTCGATGGATGAACGAATTCGGGCCTGTAGAGCGAAATTATTGTTTCGGTACCGAATTGTTTTAGCCGGCCGGCACAACGAGTTAGTCGTGACTAACTGCTTCCTATAAAAATACGAGGGGTCGGGCTTCCCTCGCTTGACAGACCCTCCTTTATTTATTCGCACCTCTGAGAACCCGTGTCCTGACCGTATCTCCCAAGGAGGCGGTGGGTTCGGCGGGAGGCGAGACCTTGCTGACTGTGGTTCCTCCCTGTGACTATATAATAGCATACTCTTAGAGAAATGTCAACACCTTTTTTGAAAAAAATTTGATGTGAAATTTGGTAAAAAATTTTCCCATATTTGCTATTCACTTTAGCTCCGGATTGAGTATAATATAATCAGAAAGGGGGAGTTACCGAATGAAGATCTGGTTCGACATGGATGGCACGATCGCCGACCTCTACGGAGTGCGCGACTGGTTGCCCGCGATTCTCGCCCGCGATACTCGCCCTTACGAGATCGCCCGCGGGATCGGAAATCTCGCCTTGATCGCCCGCCTGCTGAACAAGGCACAGGCGAACGGTCACGAGATCGGAATCATCTCTTGGACGGCGGAAAACGCGCCCGCTGAATATAACGCGCGGGTCGCGACCGCGAAGCGGGAATGGCTCGGCAAGCATCTCGCAAGCGTAAAGTGGAACGAGATCAAGGTTGTCGAATATGGTACCAATAAGTACATGGCTTGCGGTGGCGGGATCCTGTTCGATGATGAAGAACCGAACCGCGCAACGTGGGGCGCGGGAGCGCACGAACCGCGCGAGATCGTGGAAGTCCTCAAGGCGCTGACCAGATAAGACAATGGAAAATCTGGTAAGCGCTTTTCTTTATTTTCATACTTTAATGCTTTAGCGTGCTAAAGCGCGGGCCGGCCAGTAATCACAATTTTGCGCTGAGACTGGCCGGTGGGCAATCCATCGTATGGCCGGTCGATAGTTAAAATGAGTTCGGGCCTGTAGGTCAAAATTTTGACATTAATGGTCAAAGATAGTCAAATATATGGCCGGCCCGCGCGATAGTTAGGTACCGAATTAATTTTGAGCAAAAATTTTGAGGGGATTCCCACCCCTCTCGCTTGCTCGACTTTTTTGTTGCCCCTTTGAGGACCCGTGTACTCGAACCGCCTTTCGGCAGTAGGTCCGTCGGGAGTGTCCGTTTGCGTCACCCATCTCCCTGTGACTATATGATAGCATACTGGCGCGAAAAAGTCAACCCCTTTTTTTGATTTTTTCAAAAAAATTCGTGATCCACTTAGTGGATCACGTTGGTGACGATTCCCGTGGCATCGCTCTCGATCTCGATCACCTCATCCCAGAGGTCTTTCGCGTCGATCCACTTGATCGCTTCGCGCACGTCCGTGCCGATCACCTTATCACTCTCGTACATTTGCTTTCGCTCCTCTCTCTTGATGGTTATATTATACAGGAGAATCCCGGATCTGTCAATACTTTTTGAAAAAATTTTTGGCTCCGATTTATTCCTCGGAGCAACGGATTCAACCCCTTTTGGGGCACCACCTGGGGCACCAGGGGCTCGCATCAAAGCGGACCAGAACCTGATCCCCCTCCTCGGCGATGATATCGCCGAATCCGCGGTTGGGATCGAAATACCTCGTGTTTCTCACCTCCCCTTGATGGTTATATTATATACGAAGATCCGGAGAAATGGAATGTAAAAAATGGGAAAAATTTTTCCCAAATAACTAATTGTATTCTGATCCGGATCGCGTATAATATAATCAGAAAAGGAAAGGAAGTGTAACGAATGGATATCATCAAGATGGGTCGCAAGTGGGAAATCAACACCAAAGAGGATTATGGCAAGGCGATGGAGATCCTCGACGGCAACGAGTTCTGTGCTGAAATGTCTGATGACTTCTCTTATTGGAAGAGGGAGAAGGAAGAGGTTGCACGGCAGAGGGCCGAAGTGACTGCACAGGCGAAGGCGAAGGGGATCATCTGATCCCCTAATCCGCCGGTCAAAACTTTTTCAAAAAAAATTTGAAAAAAGTGTTGACAACCGGGACAAAGTATGATACAATAAGACCGTGGAAAGGGTCAGGCATCCGGAAAACCGCAGGGCGCGAGTTGCTACGTAAGACCTTAGGTAAGGAACAGAGTAAAAACGAGTTCACCCTTTCCACAAATTTCAAAAAAAGTGTTGACAAGTTCCGGCAAGTATGCTATAATAAGACCGTAGAAAGAGAGGGAACGATGATGATGAACGAGAAAATGGATCTGATCCTGTACATGATCGAGAACGGCTACGAGGGCGAGAACCTCTACGCTCTGACCCTTGCGGAGATCCGCAAGATCGCGGTCGAGTTCTTTGGCGAGGATCCGACCGCCTAAGGCGGTCGGAGACGCTACAAAAAAGTAGCATCGAATATAGTATAATAAGGATGAAAGAAAGGGAAGGGCACCCTACAAACCAGAAAGGAAAGAAAGCTATGAAGACTGTGGACGTTGTGAAGATGAACAAAGGGTACTATGTCACCAAGCGGTATTGCGGAATGAACAAAGGGTCGAAGTGGTGTAAGACCAAGAAGGAAGTCACCGAGTTTATCAAGGGATGGAAAGACTAAAACCAAGGGCGGGAGAAATTCCGCCTTTTCTTATTCTCGATAGTTCGGTACCGAACAATTTGCTATGGCCGGCCCGCGCAAATTGTTACGAAAGTGTTACAAAAGGTTCATAATCTCGTAATTGACAAATTAGTTCCGGTGTGCTACAATAAGACCGTGGAAGGGGAACAACCCCTCGAAAGAAAGGAAGGAACTAAAATGAAGAATCTGAAAATCGCCCTCATCGCCACCTTTATCACTGCCCTGCTTATCGTTTCCTGTGCTTGTGCCGTTCCTGCCTGTGCCGAAGGGAAAAACGAAAAGCATGAAGTAATTGAGACATACTACGAAGGAACGATTGACCTTCTCAACTGGTGAGAAGGTCAAAATTTTTTTTCAAAAAAGTTGAAAAAGTAGTTGACAAACCGGCGAAAGTATGATATCTTATAGTCACGGGGAACGCCCGAACGAAACGAAGGAGGAAACAAACAATGACCATCCGCGAATACATCGGCACCCTCGACGAGGAAGAGCGCGACGAGATCGCCGAAACCCTGTACGCCATCTCACAGGATGACTGGGACGACTTTGAGATGTGGGCAACCGAGAACGGGATCGACCTCACCGCCCGCGATCCTCTGACTGGTGAGTATGTGACCGTTCTGTGGGGTTGGGACATGTGCGGAGACTGATCCGCACCGCCCACCTACTGAAGAAAAAAAGTTTTCGCCGGCGCGAAAAAGTGCTTGACAATCGTGCCGGCATCCTGTATAATAAAGACAGATCAGAGGAGGAACGAAAGACGCTGGGACCCACGGCGGACCTGCGCATTTTTAAGTTGTACGTACAAAAATTTTTTTCAAAAAAAAGTGACAAAAGGGGTTGACAGTTTGTGCCGGTTGGGTGTATAATCTTCTTGAAGATAAGGAAAGGGGATTGACACCATGAAGAACTGGATGACCGAAACCTACAACAAGAACTCCGCCGCCCACACCTACTACTTCGGCTTCGTTCTCGCCGGTCTGCTCTATGTGGTCGCCGGAATGACCTTCACCGAACTGTCCGCTTACTTCAAGATGGATCGCGCGAGCACCGCGAAGGGCGGTTTCGCCAAGATCCGCATCCGCGCCAATACCGCCGCCCTCGCCGCCCTCCTTCCGGCGGCTACGCTCCTCGGAAGCGCCGACCTGCTGAACGATCCGCACTGGAACAAGGGCGAGATGTTCGAGAAGATCATCACCGAACGGTACACCGCCGAACAGTGGGTGAAAGACTCCGTTCCCTTCTTCAAAGCCGGAGATGCCCGAATCAATGGTGAAGAGGTTCAGATCAAACTGAACGGCGCCGAACTCACAAATGAAAAGATTCTCACCCGGTACTTCGGGTGAGATCTTCTCTATCAGATAATATCCGCGGGATAATATCCGCGGATATTATTTTGCCCATCATATCCGCCCGCTTTAATACTTTAGCGTGCTAAAGTGTCGCCTACTTCATTGGATAAGATAGAGTTAGTCATGACTAACTTCGTGTACTAGTTTGTGGTCGGGGGTGCGTGAAATTTCTGTAGAATTCCTGCGGCGGGGGATGGTCGCCCGCGGCCGCATCAAAAATGGAATTCCGCGGCGGCATCGCCCGCGGCAGAAAACGAAACTTCTGCGGCAGCGGCAGCGCAGCCGCGACCCAGCACCCCGGGGGCTAGCTTTCGGGATTTTCCAGGTTACATGGCCGGTTACATGGGGGCGCTCCCCACCCTCCACCGTAGGAAAATTTTTAAAATCAAACATTTGACTTTCCATTACCCCTTGTGTTATAATAAAATAAAGAAAACCCGTGGAGGTGAGTGAATGAAAAAAGCCTATTCACTTGATTATGACATAGAAAGAGACACCGACCGCGTGGTTGCCGTTCGTGAAATAATTGATAAAATGGATAAAGACCCAAACGCAACAGATTTAGAATAGATGGCATCGTATATATTATATGGAAAAGATGAGAATGGCCTCAACGCAGTTCAACGTGGCGAAACTACCGATGGCAATAAGAGATATGGTAGTTACAAGCGCACTGACGACAAACTTCTTTCATTGGATGAAATACTGGATAATCCACTTGTGGACCAAACACAGCTCAAGTCGGCGCACGAGCGTGACCACTATCTTAAAAAGAAACCAGTCGTATCGCGCCCAAAATACAATAAAAAGACAGGGGAAATGATTGACCCCGGTGACTCCGATATTCCCTTTATGGTGGAACTATGGGACTCCATTGACCGCCTAGATAAATGGATTCAACAACTTGAAGGTAAAATTCCTCCAGAGGAAGGCACCCTTTTATTTGACGACAATTATAGATTATATTAGTTGAAACATACCCTAATTGACTTGCGCCGACATCAATACTACCTCAAAGATGTATATAAACCAACCTTACATTTCCTTGCACTCGACCACCCCAAGGCGCAATTCTATGATTGGACTGGTGACGCTTTCTACTGGATGCCATACGAGAAATGGAAACATCGCGTCGATAACACCCTCTTAAACTCTGTTTCCAAGGATATTAAGGATTATGAGACAAGAGGGGAGGGGGATATGTTAGAGGTAAAATGGGTTGTGCGCAAACACACCTTTGATTGGGAGAACCCTAATCATGTTCGCGCGCTCATAAACAATTTGGATATGTTGAAGGATTAGCTTAGTACGAAGTTAGACACATATGGTTGTACACTTATATGGGACTTTGACCGCTATCGCGCTCTATGTAACTTTACACCATTGCGCGAGTTCCTTCTTGATATGAAAATTGACCATATTCCCTATGATAGCATCCTTGAAGAACTCCAAATCAAATTTGGAATCGTATACAATAAAAATCATTTGTGTTCTATATTTTCGCAAGAAATTCCGGGAAAAATTGCTGAAGTTGCGAAGAAGGAACGCCTACTTATTGATACACCACCAGATTAGATGAAAGTCTGTTTCAAGTGCGGCAAAGCGCTACCCCGTGACATTCTCTTCTTTAGTAGAAACCGCAGCCGCAAAGATGGCTTTTCATCTAATTGTAAGGATTGTGAAAAAATAATGAGAATTGAAAAGGGAGGTCAGACAGTATATGACAGACGCTCCAAAGACACGCAAGTGCTTCAAGTGTAAGTAGGAAAAAGGACTAGAATGTTTCCAGCCTACTTCTTCCTCTTTCTTCCCAGGCAAACGTTCCTATTTTTGTACACAATGTCTCGAAACAATGATTAAGCAAGACAATCTTGGTGAAGTTGACCGTTTATGTAGATGGTTGGATATTCCATTTGACCTTAATAAATGGACACAGCTTTATGAAATTCATTAGGACCACACATTATCCGCTTACTTCAATACCCTATTGGATGACCATTATGAGGCTCTAACTTGGCAAGATGAAAATGAAAGATGGCGTCTTGCGCGAAGCGAGGGCGTCATAGATGATGAGATTGATGCGATTAATAAAGCGAAAATCAAAAGGTTGAAGAAAGAGTGGGCACCGACCTATAAAGAAGATGAACTCTTTTTTCTGGAGCAATATTATAATGACATTCTTGGTACGCAAAACGTATCCACTCCAATACTAAAGCAGCGTGCTCGCGACCTATGTGAGTTAACATTGCGCGTAAAGAAAGGTATGCGCGAAGGCGTTGATGTAAAGAAGGATATGGATGCGATTTCGCAAATCGTAAAGGATTGTAATTTTACCGCGAATAATGCCAAAAGTGCGGCTGACTTTGAATCCGTTGGCGAGCTTATGGTATATTATGGTAAGAAAGGCTGGCATCCAAACTGGCACGCCGAGCCGCAAGATTCCATTGACTTTATGATGGAAAATATTCAGAATTATCTTAAGCGGCTAGTCGTAAATGAAGGTAACTTTGCGGAACAAGTCGAAGACCGCAAGGCCCGTTACAATATGACTGAACGCTTGGAAGAAATTGAGAACGAAAAAGTAGAATTTGACGAGACTGCTGATATTGAATATGAAGGAGAGGATGATTTGGAAGGTGATTTAACGTGAGTATGAGTGAGGAAAGTATGGTATATCGCGAAGGTATACCGATTGAAAAAGGAATTGTACTTACGAAAGATTACCTTGACGCAAATCAAGAACTATTTACAAAGTATTTAAATCTTTGGATATTATATCCAGATTTATTTTTAGACGCAATCCAAGATTCGGTGGACGCCAAAAACTTTCACTTAAAACCCTTCTAGCGTATAGCTCTGCGTGCTTCTATGCGCTATCGGTACCACTTTTGGACTGCTACACGCGCAACTTCTAAATCTTTCAGCGCCTACTTAGCGGCGATTGTGCGGGCGACCCTATTACCAAACTCTAC
>Ga0310696_10001274_pt1 | contig 36822 bp, 64 predicted proteins | sample AusTroGonzalo_MG_4_FD_203885 | JGI IMG/M metagenome (GOLD analysis project Ga0310696, IMG submission 203885) | Bovine rumen microbial communities from tropical cattle in Woodstock, Queensland, Australia - Gonzalo_02 (v2) (version 2) | ecosystem: Host-associated > Mammals > Digestive system >... | reverse complement strand
CTGCACCCGTGGCGGCGAGGGTGAACTCGTTGGCAGAGCCGCCGAGGTCGCCGAGGTAGATGTCGTTGTAGAGGTAGCCGTTCGGCTGGCAAGCGATGGACTTGCCGGAGGCGCCGGCGGTACCAGCGGACGGGGTCAGGACATCGCCTTCATTGAGGGAGCCGAGGTTGTTGGCCTTTGCGATGAGGACGGTGTAGCATCCGGCGTTCGCGCCCTCGGTGATGAGGGTGGACGAGTAGACGGCGCGGGCTGCGCCCGTGGCGGCGAAGGTAGCGCCGATCTTCTGGATGACATCGTCGGCCGCGGGGGCGATCTCGACGCCGCCAAACACGGCGGGCTTCACCACGATGGTGTCGTAGGTGTCGGATGCGCCGGCGGCGGCATAGGACACGACAACCCACGCCACAAGCGGAGTGATGATCTTGTCGGTCAGGTTGACCGGGGAGCCGGCGGGCAGAAGGAAGCCCTTGCGGGCATAGTCCTTCTTGAGGGTGCCGCCTACCGGGACGGGGCCGACAACACCAAGCCACACGGGAATGTGGCTCTGCGCGGCGTTGATTTCCTCGCAGCCAAACGCATTGAAAGTGCTGAATTTAGGCATTGTTGTTAGGGTTAAGGGTTACTTGTTCTCCTGCGGGAGCCGACCCTGCTTGCGGAGGAAGTCGTTCTTCGCCTCCGTGGCCGTCTTCGGATCTCCGAAACCGCTGCCGCCAAACGGCGGCACAGGCCCCTCACCGAAAACCGACTTGTAGTTGGCGCTGTAGGCTTCCTTTAGCCTGGCGGCGGCGTCGTCCTCGCTCTCGTTCTCGACGGGCTGGTAGCCGTCCATCGTGAACTTGAGGACTCCCGCGTTCCCGCATCCCTCCATCTTCAGCCGGGCGGTCAGCGCGTCGCGCCGTGCCTTCTCGGCCTTCTCCCTGTCCTCCCGTTCGTAACGCTCGCGGAGTTTCTTCGCCCATTCGGGTTCCTGGTCGTCCTTGGGTTGCGGAGGCTGGGGCTTCGGATTGGGATCGGGATCGCCATCCGGGTGCTTCTCCTTGTAGGTGTCGAAGGCGCGCTGCGTGTCGGTTCGTTGCTGAATCTCCTTGTCGCGCATCTTCATCAGTTCGCTTGCGATCAACCCCATCGTTTCGGTGTCAGCAATCCCAGATTCGATGGCATCCTCGCTGGTGACCGTCTTTTCTTTCGCCGAGGCAATCCGATCAATAGCCTCGTTACTCAATCCAAAGCGCTGATACTTCGTCTTGAGAGCCAATGCGATTTTTTCTTTCATTGTCAAAGAGCGTTAGGTTTATGAAAAACCCGAAGCGGAAACGAACCTGATCGCTTCTACTCCGGGCCTGATTGGTTATCGTGTAACTCTGGATAGCCTCTATGTGCGCTCAAACGGCGCTATCGTATGTCCTGCAACTGTATCTCGCTCACCCGCTTGCAGTTCGGGCAGCGGACGGAAAGACGGAGCTTGCCGGAGAGTTCCTGAACCCTCACGGGAAACCTCTTCCCGCACAGGGGACAGCTGATCTGCACTCCCTTATTTTCTGCCTTTTCGTCCATACACGGGCAAATATATGTCCGCTATTGGAATATCACGGAAAAAATTTTCCGTTAAATTCCGAAACCCCTTGCATATTTGCATCGATGACACAGCAGACAGTCATAGACGAACGGAAATACCTCGACCCCGTCTTCCTGGAATACGGGATGGAGGTCTATACCAACGAGTACATCGAGATGCTCCGGGAGGAGAACCTCGAACTGAAGAGGAAGGGCAAGCGGAGCTACAACCTCGTCCCCCAGGCGGGATTCCAGGAGAAGGTGCTGACCAGCCTCGCGGACATCGTCATCTGCGGAGGGGTGAGGGGCGCCGGAAAGACCGCCGTAGGACTCATCGGCGCGATGGAGTACGCCGACAACCCGGATGTGAACCTCTACGGGTTCCGTAGGTTCGAGGCCGATGTCAAGAGAGGCATCTGGAAATCGTGCAAGCCCATCTTCAGGGGGTTCGCCAACTTCGCGGACACATCCTTCGAGGCGAAGTTCTTCAACGGGACGGGCGCGACGATGAAGATGGAGCATCTGGCAGACCTCTCCAAGATCAAAGACCGCTTCCGCGGCGCGGAGATGCCCTACATCCTCATCGAGGAGCTTGCGGAGTTCACCAAGGAGTCGATGTCCGTCATCTTCGACCTGATGGGGTCGAACCGCTCGACCGCCGGCGTCAGGCCCAGGTTCATCTGCACTTGCAACCCCGTCGGCCGCTCCAACAAGCTCCGCTGGTTCCTGGACTGGTGGATAGACCCCGTCACCGACGAGGCCATCCCCTCGCGCTCCGGCAAGATACGCTACTTCTGCCGCTACGGCGAGGATGTGATGGAGATAGCCTGGGGCGACACCCCGGAGGAGGTCTATGAGAACCCCAACGCAAGACGGAAGATAGAATCCCTCTCCGACGACCCCGATGCCGAGTACGCCAGCTACATAACCTCGGTGACCTTCATCGACGGCGACTACTCCGAGAACAAGATCCTCCAGGTGTCCGACCCCAAGTACATGAACCGAATCTCATCCGGCGGCTCCAAGTCCGTCATCAACGACATCCGGGGCATCTGGAGGGATGTGGACGACACGGGGGCGCTGGTCACGATGAACGACATGAACAACTTCTTCGAGGCGGCGCCCATGGTCACGGGACTCCGATGCGGCGGCGGGGACATCGCACTCCGTGACGACTGGCTCGTCCTCTGGGCCATGGACGGGATGCACATCATCGATGTGTTCGCCAAGAGGTATGTCACCTCCGAGGATGTGATACCCATCATCCTTCAGTTCCTCGCAAAGAACGAGATCCCCAAGGAGAACTTCGCCTTCGATGTCAACGGCATCGGCAACTGGCTCAAGCAATCCGAGGAACTCAAGGGATGCTTCGGGTTCGACAACAAGGCGCCGGCCAAGGACAAGACATCCTACAACACCCGCAAGTCCGAATGCGCCGGGATGCTCATCGACGCCCTCCAGAACGGGAAGATAAGCATCGACGAGTCGGTGCTGCGGCAGACCTACACCGAGAAGAGAATCCCCTTCACCATCCGGGAGAAGCTCGTCGAGGAGAGGATAGCCCTGCGCTGGAAGGACGACGAGAACCCCAAGGCCCTCATCAAGAAAACCGACATGAAATTCCTCATAGGACACTCTCCAGACTTCATAGAGGCCCTCATCTACTGCATCGACAGGGTCGACAACGCGAAGAAGGCCAGGAAGGTAAGGAGGGGCAACTGGTCATGTTTTATGTAACTCAAACCTAACAGCTATATGCGACTCACGCCATCCATCGGGAAGATGACTCCCGACCAGATCATCCGAAAGAAACCCTTCTCCGTACCCATCCCTCCCGGAGTGGTGGGCGCGATGCCCGTCATCGTCCCCGGAACGGCCCAGACCGTCAACCTCGACAATGTCGCCCGCGAACTCCGTACGCAGTCCGACTTCATCAGGCAGTACTATCCCACATCCCACCTCATCAACAACATCAAGTACTATCCCAACTCGATGTATGTCAACAAGGAAACGGGTTCCTACCAGGCGAAGGTGCGCTCCCGCATCGCCATCGGCTTCCAGGAGCGAATCCTGACCAAGCGCAAGGAGGCCCTCCTCGGCAACAATGTCGGCATGAAGCTCATCTCCGACGCCACATCCAAGAAGATGATTGACACCCTGGCCTTCTTCCGCGAGGGCTGGGAGGAGAAGGACATGGAGGTGGCCATCAACGACGCCGTTGACAGCGACTTCCTCACGGCAGACTGCGCCGTCTACATCTACATGGACGAGGGTAAGGTCGGCTGGAGGGTCTTCTCCTTCAAGAAGGGCGATGTCCTCTACCCCCACTACGACACCCTCACCGGGGAGCTGGCCCTCTTCGGACGGCAATACTTCCAGGAGGACTGGGACGGAAAGTCCCGGCTCTACCTCGATGTGGTGGACAAGACCAGCTTCGTCACCTATGTACAGGACGAGAACAACGCCGGATGGACGATGGAGGGGGAACCACAGCCCCACGGCTTCCCGTTCTGCCCGGTGGCCTACCACCGCTCCGACGACGGCCCCGTCTGGTCTGCCTCCCAGAGCCTCATCGAGGGCTATGAGGTCGCCATCTCGCAGTTCGCGGAGAACAACGCGGCCTACGCCCTCCGAATCCTCTACACCCTGGGCGGCGACTTCGAGGTGATGACCAATGTAGACGGCACCCCCAACCGCATCGACTCCATCGACCCCAACGCGAAGGTGGGATTCCTCGAACCCGCGCAGGGCGCCGACGGGGCCTTCGTGGCACAGCTCGGCATCATGGAGAAGAACATCATGCGTGGATCGTTCGCGGTCGAAACCCCGGAGATCAAGTCCGGCGCCGACATGTCCTCCCGGACGGTCAAGATGCTGTTCGCGGACTCGTTCCTCAAGGCACTCTCCGACTCGATGGTCTACCAGCCCTTCCTCAACCGCATCGCCTACCTCTTCAAGTTCGGCTACTTCATGGAGAAGAACAGGATCGCCGATGTCGAGTCCTTCAGGGTCAAGACCTACCTTGAACCGTTCATCTTCCTCTCCGAGAACGATGTCATCGCCGGCATCCAGCAGCTGGTGGCCGCCGGGGCGATGTCCCGCAAGACCGCCACGGAGCTGGCGTACAACATCGGCTACTCCTCGCCGGACGAAATCGACCGCATCCTCCAGGAGGCCCACGACGAGCTGGTCGCGGAGGCAGAGGTTCAGGCGTCCGTCCAGCAACAGAGGCAGAATCCCGTAAACAACAGCAGACGGAATGGCGGTCAGTAACCAGAGGCTCGTCAAGGAGGCGGCCGCGTTCAAGGCAGATGCGTCCAAGGAGTTCGACAAGGCCGTCAAGGCCCTGCTCGACCTCGTCTGGTCGTACGGCAACCCCACCGAGGACTTCCTCTTCGAGGCAGACCCGGAGCTGGACGCGAAGGCCAACGCCATCCTCCGTGGACTGTCCGACAACCTGGTGGCCAGGGCAAAGGCAAGGGCCGCCGCCATCGTGAGGGAATCCCTCGGCGGCTACGGCTTCGACGAGTCCTGGGAGGAGGCGGCCGACGAGGACGACGCGACCATCATCTTCCGTTTCGACATGGAGGGGTCGCACCTCAAGGAACTCCTGGAGGTGTGGATAGCCCTGGCGGCCGTCAACGCCATCAGGAAGTCGGAACTGCGCGTGATGATCTCAAGGTATCTCAAGAACCCATATGCCTCGCCCCTCTGGAAGGGAATCCCGCTGGACGCAATCAAGTGGGGTAGGGGATACTCCAGGGACATCATCGACCAGCTGGCGCTCATAGGCCAGAACGCAATCGTAGACACGGCGCGGCATGCCGAATGGATGAGGGAATTGGAGAACGGAGCGGCATACTACATCAGGAGGAGGGGGAGCAACTACGACTGCGCCGTGTGCGAGGAAATGGCCAACAAGCCCATCCCCATCTCCATCCCGTTCCAGATCCCGCACTCCAGGTGCATGTGCTACCCGGAGTACTTTTATGGCGAGAATCTTTGATTATTCGGAAAAAATCCTCAACTTTGTGCCAGCGCAGGGATGCGCTACATAGCTAAAAAGATTTGGCCCTCTCGGAAACGGGAGGGTTTATTCATTGCAGATGGGTCTTCATCAGGTTCCACGGCTCGAAGACCCACAAAGAGCCTTCCGACCGCACGGTTACCTCCGTCCTGTGCATGTTGGGGTTGTAGACCACCTCGGTAACGACTCCGACCTTGCCAACCGGGGACACGGAAACATGCCCCAGCCTGTTCTGGCCCTCGATAAGGCCGGAGAGGTAGCCGGAAATCCTGACCACCTTGACCCTGTCACCGACCCTGAACATCTCCGTCAGGAAGGTTCTTGACCTCCTCCTCGAACTGTTTCATCTCCTGAACCTCCTTGAGGGCCTCGGCATCCTCCTCCGACGTCGCGTCCTTCTTGATGCCGTACCAATCCGGGTGGCGATCCAATGCCGCGTGGGCCATCTCAAGGGCGTCCTTCACATAATCGTTGTCCGGCACCACCGAGTAGACGCTCCACATCGTCGCGATGTAGGTCTTCAGGGTGTTGACCGCGTTCTCGTCAGTCCTGGCGGCGTCCCACATGTTCTCCAGCCAGATGCCTATCGCCATCCGGCGGTTGGCCCTGAACGAGAACACCCCGTTCAAGTCCTGCACCTTGATGTGGGAATCCTCCCTCTTCACGAAGAAATTGCCGACGCGGATCTCGTCCGGCTCCAATTTGACCTTCCCGGTCTTGCTGTTGTATTTCATATCTTCTCGATTTGTTCGTCCAGCTCCGAAAGCTCGGCCTCGGCCAGCTTGACCATGGCCGGGAGCCAGGAGATGGGGATGGTGATGTTCGTTGTCCCGTTCGGGGTGGCCTCGATGCGGGCCTTCATCGTGATGATCAGGGAGCGCAAGTCCGCTCGTCGGACATACAGCCTGTGTACATCCCTCGCCTTGTCAATGTCCATATCTCAATCGGTTAGGTATTCGCTGCTGAAATTCACATCCACCACGGGCCTCGGCTCGTCCCGCCGCCTGTCCAGCTCCCGGCGCATCTCATACAGCGCCTCGCAGTCCTCCCTGGAGGGACTCCCGGCAAGGAGGGAATCGCGCTTGCGCTCCCACATCCCCGCCAGCTCTGCCGTAGGCACCGTATGATAGGCGTTACCCATTCCGGCCGGAGGTGTCCGTAGTGGTGGATATCTCGATGTAGTATCTATCATCACAAGCGCACCGTTCGCAGTCGCATGGGAATTTCCCATCCAGACACCATCGATGCAACCCATCGGTGACAAAGTGCGGACATTGTAACGATTTCATACCTCAATCAGTCATTGCCCGATTCCACATCCCGCACGATGAGCTTGAACCAGACCCGCCTGTGATCCCTGCGGTCGAACGGCGAACATTGTGGAACCTTCGACGAACAGGCTATCTCCCGCAAGTCGCATCCCAGGCAAGGGTCGGTCAGGATGTCCCTCGACGCCTCAACGCAGCGGTAAAGCCGACCGAAGATGTTCGTTATCTGCCCCACCATCACGAAACGCGTGGGCAGACGGCCGGCGCTCTCGTCCTTGTACTCCTCCGCAGAAAGCACTCTGCGGGCCTCACGGATCTCCGCGTCCGTGAACTCGGTGCGGCCAGGATACTTGAACCGCAAAATTCTCTCTTCCTTCGTCATGGGACAAATATAAGCATTCAAATCCAAAAATGGAATATCACGGAATAAAAATTGTCGGAAATTGACGGAAATTGCTATATTTGTGGCGAGAGAGTGGAAGAGCCATGTATGAAACATAGGCCGATTTTTCGGTATATAAACCCCGTAGCCTAAATCATCGCTCTTCCCTCTCTGGCCGCGGGGTTTTTTGTATGCCTATGACGGGTATCATCTACAGGGCCACGAACACCTTCAACGGGATGGTGTACATCGGTCAGACAATGGCCGGACTCCCGAAGAGGAAGAGCCAGCACTACCGCGATGCGAAAGCAGACGCGGACAACGCTTTCCACCTAGCGCTCTATCAGTATCACAACGCCTTCGAGTGGGAGGTGGTCGACTCATTCTCCGGGACGAAAGAGCAAGTCATCCACGCGCTCAATGTGGCAGAGGAATACCACATCCTCAAGCACAAGTCCACGGATGCCGGCCGTGGGTACAACTCGACCTTCGGGGGCTATTCGTCGGACAAGTTCGCAGACCGCATCCTGGAGAGGGCAAAAGCCAACCAGGGCGCGGCAAAGGCCGTGCTGCAATATGACCTCGACGGAAACTTCGTCAAGGAATTCCCGTCGCTGTCTGCCGTGTCGGCATTCCTGAACCGCGACAAGTTCTCGCCCTGCGACCTCTGCACCGGCGCACACTACCATTCGCAATGGAGAATGAAGGAGAACGAGTATTTCCCCAGGAAAATCGGCGCATACAAGCGCCTGTCCTCCGCAAACAGGGTTTCCATCCTCGCCTACGACCCGGAAGGTAACTTCCTCCGGGAGTTCGGTTCGGCAGAAGATGCCTATGCCGAATACGGACGAAGGGTCAAGCCCAGGGATCTCACCGAAAGGCTGGAGCTGTATGAATGTTTCACCCGGCCGTACTATCTCTTCCGCAAGCCGGGCGGGGAATATCCCAAGAAAATCCAGATAGTAGTCAAGCGCTGGAATGTGCGCGAGAAAAAGGGAACTCCCGCCGGCGTCAGGGTTCATCAGTACGACCTGGACGGAAACTACATGAAATCGTTCGACTCACTCCGGGCGGCCGGGCGCGAATCCGGCGTCGGAGAGAACGCAATCAGGGAAAGCGGAGCGAAAGAACAGCCGATAAGAATCAGGACATATACAACGAAGTTCGTCTGGAGAATCGGCAACATAGACCCTCCGGCACACATTGATGTCATCAAATTCCAACATAAACCGCATAACGATTACTACAAACACAAGATGGAACACAGGATCATCCAATACTCCCTCGACGGGGAGTTCGTCCGGGTCTGGGACAACACCAACAAGGCGGCAATGTCGAAGGCAGACACCACGGCCCTTATCCGAAAGTCGCTGGTCGGGGAGCCGTCCAAGAAAGCCAGCTTCCAATGGCGCTACTACTCCGAGGACTACCCGGAAAGAATCGCTCCGGCATCCTGGGCAGAACAAAAGACCGAGAAGACCGAGAGCATCATCCGGCCCGACGACACCATCGAGGAGCTGGATTGGACGGGAGAGGTGATTGCAGTCTACCGAAACACGGCAGACGCCGCAAGGAACACGGGCTGTTCGCAGTCGTATGTCTGCAATGTCCTCGCCGGAAAAATCAGGCATCCCAGACACAGGTTCCGCAGAGCAAACGAAAAAGTGTAGGTTCTCCCCCTTATGCCCCTCTCCTTCTCCCGCCCTATGGATGGTTTCCCCTTGACAATCCCTTTCTTTAATACACCCACTCTTTTTCTCTCCCCCTATTATCCCCCTCTCCTAGGATAGATATTCTTTCGCATGTGTACGCCGGCGCATATGCAACATCCGGCAACATCAATTGACGGAGATTGAGATTCCAAGACTTTTCGCCAGCATCCTCGCATTGATGCCTATTCTCCCATTTCAGCCACTTTCTCCGTAAAAATGATTAACTACCCATCTCGTGTCAAGAACTAGCCCTAAACGGCTCAAAGAAAAAAAAGAAAAAATTTTTTAGCAAGACGGGGCAAAGCAAATTGACGGGATAGGGTGCCAGACTTGCGACTCTATAATATGCCCTCCCGGGGGCCTCCTTTCAGGGCCTCCGGCCGTTTGCATTATTGCTATAATGTGAACTATTTGGACGGCTGGCGGCGCCGTTTCTCCATGAGAGGACAGCCGGAACATTGCAAAGGTATGTAATACCGGGCTATCTTGTTATCTTTGGCGGCTTCCCGGTCGGCTTTTTGGGCTTGCATTATGACTTTTAGGGCGTCCAAAGCCTCCCCGGGATCGTCGGCGGTGTTTACTAACTCATTCAGTTTGCGGGCCTGGTTGGCTGGGTCGCTGTAGTCCACAAATTTTGTGGATCTGGCGCCGTTCGCCGTTTCGGTGTGTACATTATCCAGTACAGCCGCGCGCCCTTCCTCAAATCCTTTTTGCTGTGCGGCCTGTAGGATCTTGAAACGGATTTCCTGGACAGCTTGCAAATAGTCCTGTATTTTTGGGGTGCGTTTCCACTTGCTGGCGAAGTCTGAAAGGTTTTTTTCCGGCCCTGTGTATGGTTCATCCAGGGCGGCCAAATATAGGGCTTTCCAGTCGTCGACGCCGCCGAAAATGTGCCAAAAAATGGCGGCCTTTTCCCGGTCGGTTAATTTCTTATTGATGATCCCCATAAATTAGAATTGTTCTAAATTGGTTGTTTGTGCCAAAGTACGGCACATTCGGCTAAAATAGTGTGTCTTTCCGGCGGTCCGTTTCTCCCTGGCTGTCGTCGTCGGCCTGGATCGACAGCCGGATAATTTGCCGGCAATGAGGGCAAAGGATTTGCAGCCCTTCCGGGCCGGCGCCCTGGGGCTGTCCGTCCGTCCTGGGTTGCAACAGTTCGAACGGTTCACATTTTACGAGGGCTGCAATTTTTTCAAGGGTGTTCAATGTGATTCCGTCCCGGAAATAGCTGTAAATTGTTTGTCTTGTAACGCCCTTTTCTTTGGCTATTCCGTGAACGGTTAACCCGTTTTTAGTTTTGAAATATTCAAAATTGGCCCTTATGGTTTGTATAGTGTCCATCTCTGGCGGTTGTTGGTTTGGTGCAAATATAGTAATATTTTTTACTTACTCCTATAGATAGATTAATATTTTGCATTTCCATTCTTTGGCCGTTTCCGGGCGATTGTAGGCACTTTATATGACTATAAGGGGATAACTCATATTTTCAAAGATAATGCCCTGACGGGGTTTTTATCGTAACTCGATAAAAGTACTATAATCGCTGTAACTAGTTGTATTTCAATCATTTACAAAGGTTTTGCCGTTTTACGATAACGGCTATTTTTCCGGCGCCGGACGGCTTGCAAATTTGCTTTAAATGATGCCCTGCAAGCCCTTGAAAGCCATAACTTTTTTTATATGTGTTTTGCATCCATATAGGGCCAAAATTCATTGCTGGCCGTCCTGGGTACCTCTGGCGGGAAATGATCCCTATTTTTGCCGCCGTCCCGGGCGAAAACTTTTTTACATTATATTTGCTATTGTAAAATAAAATACCTACCTTTGTAACGAGGGAAGGGGACAGCTTAAAGCCCTTTTCTAGGTTTGAAAGTTTGAGCGCGTGAAACGCGGCATACCTCAAGACCGGGCGCAAATTCGCTTTTTATCCTTTGCGGGATTGATAAGGTTAAACCTTTGACAATTTGATACGGTATAATCCCGCGCAATTATCCGGCCGGCCGTCCTGGCTGGCCGGGTGCAAATCTTTTAAATCTTTTTAGCCATGTACAAAGAATTCAACACCGGCGCAATTGAAAAGCGCGTTAATTCCATGTTAAAAATCCGTGAACAATTCGAGGCCGCCGGCGTCGACGGATTGCATGTTAAATTTAGTTTTGGCAATAGGAAAACGGGCGCCGCGGTTCCGTCGGTTTCTCTTATTCCCGTTGCGGATTGTGCTAACTGCAAAGTATGTGCGGCCGGCTGTTATGATGTCCGTAATGTTTGTTTTCAAACGACCGTGCAAAAGTCCCGCGCGAACAATTCCGCAATACTTCGCAAAGATCCTGAAAGATACTTTGCGGAAATTGCCGCGGCCGTTCGCTTTTTCCGTTTTTTCCGCTGGCATGTTGGCGGCGATCTTGTTAGCCGGTCTTACTGGCTGCATGTTGTCGAAATTGCCAAAGCTGCGCCGAAATGTGAATTTCTTATTTTTACAAAGTTATACGGCGTAATTAATAAGTATTTGAGCGACGGCGGCACAATTCCGGCAAATTTGCATGTAGTCTTTAGCGATTGGCGCGGCGCTAAATTTTCAAATCCGTTCAATTTGCCGGTATCTTCGCCGGTATGGTTTGACGCGGACGGCGTCGAAATCGAGCGCGGCCCTCATTGCACCGACCGCGCGACATGGTGCCAGGGCTTTTGTGAGGATTGCGCCGCGGCCGGTTCTGGCTGTTTCGGCCTGAAAGCTGGCGAAACCGTTTTATTTGCCGCACATTGATACGGCGCCCTCTCTTTTGTCCGGCTGGCCCTGGCGGGCTGGCCGGGCGCTATTTGTTTAACCTCTAAATCTTTTTAGTTATGAAAGACAGCGCAATAAACGCCCGCCGGCGTGAATTCCGCGCCGCTATCCTGGCGGCCGGCATCGATATTAATACGGATTTTTTCGCCCTCCCTCTGGCGGCCGTGTCCGTTTTGCATGATCTTGCAAAGGTGTTCAAATATCGCCGCCCGGCCGGTTATCCCGGTTCTCTGGCGCGGGCGTTTTACTACAGCGCCCAGCGGGCCAAATAGCCCGGCGCCCTGGCTGGCCCTCTGGCCCTGGCCCGGCTGTCCTGATCGACAGCCCGGCCGCCAATTTCAAACCTTTTCAGTTATGAGCAAAAAAGTATCTATGCGGGCCGTTTTCGCCGCCCTTGTCCGCGAGATGGGCGCCCATGAGGGCGCGCAAATCTTCGAATGGTATTGCACTACTTACGGCGTGACGATCGCGGACGAAGCGCCGGCCACCGTCGCCCGGGAGGTGTTCGGGATCTAGCCACGGCCCCAGGGCTACGGCCGGGGCGGGCTGGCGCCCGTTCCGGCTGCAAACCTCTAAAACATTGTACGACATGTTCACGATCTACCGAAAAAGAGTGGGCGGCCAGGTGTTCGACCGCTATTACAAGGAATGGGACAACGCAAAGCATGAGCTGCTGAACGAGCTGGCCGGAACTGAAAAGGACGGCTGGACGATCGACCGGCGGCTGGACTACTTCAACGCGGAAAAGGGTTTCTACATCTTCGAGGTGTACGGCCGGACTGACGCCGGGGAGCGTTTCACGCTGGCCCTGGTGGATGGTTATTTTCGTGACTGACAGCCCGGACGGGCCGTCCATAGTGGCCGGGGGCCTGACCGCTCCCGACCGCTCCGATATCAAACCAAAACCACAAAAGCCATGAAAGAGATCTTATTGCTTTTCTTGCTCCCGCAAGTGGTCTTCATACCGCTGGCGGTTATCCTCAAACGAGCGATGAACCGGGCCGAAAAAGCCCTTGAGCCTGACACAACGGACGGAGCCGGGGAGGCGCCGCCGGAGGAGGACGGGGACGGAGAAAAAGAAAGGGGGGCGGGGGTATACCTGGCCGTCTGGAGCGCGTACAAGTCCCTGGCCGACCAAAGGGCGCACGGCTACCGCGGCTGGCTGACGGCTTGCATCCGTCACGCGCAGCGCGGGGAGATGATCCCGGCGGCCGTTGCCGTGAAAGCCCTGGAGCTGACGCGGTCGGAGCTGGCGGGGAGCCGTTACTCCCTGGCCGGAATCGACGCGGCCCTGGCGAAGCTGACGGAAAAAGAAGAGGGGGAGGGGGTGTAGAAAAAGGGGGCGGGGTGCCTGACAGCGCCCGCCCTCTCAAAACCTTTAAAACTAGAAGAGATGAAAACAACCTACTACGGCTATTTCAAGCCCGGCAAGGAGGGATACCGCTACAACATCCCCGGCCTGACGCTTTTCGACAAGATCGACACGAACAAAGCCAAGCTTGCAAAGCACCTCTTGAGCTATGCCGACGGCTTCGCGTTCGAATCCTACCCCGTCACCCTGGTCATCTTGAACGACTCCACGGAGGAGGTCGTGGAAAGATGGGTGCAAGAGGAGGAAGGCGGGCGCTGGATTAAAAGAAAGGGGGAGGGGGCCTGACAGCCCTTTTCCTCTCCAATGTCTAACAATTAAAATAGAAAGCCATGGAAAAGAAAAGCACATCAGGGGCGACAATGCGGAAGGTGTTCGGATACCTCTGCCAGTCCCGCAAATTGAACTACGGAAAAGCCAATACGATCTGGGAGGGCTATTGCAAGCAATACGGCGTATGGATGGACGACCCCGCCCCGGACGCTGTCGTGCTGGAGGTGTTCGGCAAGTACTGAAAAACAGGGGAACGGAGCCTGACCGCTCCTTCCCTCTCCAAAACCAAATCTTTTGAGCCATGGAAATCACCATCAAGACCACCGAGGGGAAAACGCTGGTTTTCTCGAATTATGTTGCCGACATCGATGTCACGGAGGTTTTAGTCCGTGCGGACGACGAACGGAACGAGGCCCTCTGCAATTTCATCGAATCGCTGGGCGGGGAGTTTATGAACCAGACCGCCGTAGAAAGCGAGGACGGGGCCGTCTTCGACTACTTCGCCCTTTGAACGGGCCGGGAGGGCTGGCGCTCTCCGGGCTTGCCAAATCACCAAATCTTTTTAGCCATGATCTTCCTACTTATCGTCACGACCGCTTTCAGCGCCCTTTTAGAGTCCTGGGGGAAACAAGAGGACGGAACCAAGAACTGAAAGCCATGAACAAGATCCTATCGCACATCAAGAAGTCTACGGCCATCGGTGCGGTGGCCGTCTTCCAGACCACGACCGGCGCCCGTTTCCAGGTGGGCCGGGGGCTGTCCGGCTACCACGCCGAATGGTACGGCCGGGGTTTCGTTCTCATAGCCAGCCATCGTGAGCTGACGCTCCGGGAGGCGGCCAGCCTCGTTTTGAGATGGGAGGCCGAGGACGGAGCGCAGAACTGAAAACGGCCGGGGAGGGGTGACGCTCTCCCTGGGCGCAAAATCCATAAATCTATTGAGTTATGAACGAATACAAAAGCATCCTCGTTAACAAAGCCGAGGCCGACATCATGGTCGGAATCATCACCCGTGAAATTGCCGAAATCGCCAACATCAAGGCAGACCTTGAGGAACGCGGCATCACGCTGTCCAGTTGCGGACTGAATGTCCGGCAGATTGAACTCCGGCACTTGTTGGAATTGTTCTCCAACGCATCGGAATAGAGAGGGGGGGGCGGTGTTGTGCAGACTAGTGGCACAATTGCCCCCTACCTTTGCACCAGACCAAAACAAATTGAACTATGATACTTGTATACTACTACTACAACAACGGGGTGTCCCGCCGCGGCTCCAGGTGCAAGCGGTTCGCCTCCAGAAGGGATGCCGACCGATGGATCTACTTCACCGGGAGGAAATACCCCAAGTTCCACCTTGACGAGGTCTTCGACCTGACTGAAAGTTAACCATATAAATAGAAGCCATATGAAACACTTTTCCGACATCCAGAGCCTGATGGACGAGGTCGGGCTGGACTCCCTCAATTTCATCTACCACAGCAGAAAGCCGCACATCCAGAAGGACGGCATCCGCTATGAGATCCTGACCCTCTACTACCCGGAAAACGAAGAGGAGGGGGTGGTGCTTGAAACCATCCCGAGCTACGGCTGGAGCCTTGTCACGCTGAATGTGGACAAGAGCTGGCGGGAATGCTCCTGGAAACACCTCCGGGACATCGTGGAGCGGGAGATCAAGAGAATGGAGGCGGCCTGGTGATACGGGCCATCTCCACCAAACCATAACCTTTTGCATTATGAAAACCGACATCAATGGCTGCTCCACCTGCCAGGCGGGAAAGGAGAACTACGAACACTACACCCAGACCATCGGGAGAAAGACCTACAACCTCGTTCAGTACGACTACCGCCATACGGATGGCGATCTGTTCTCTACCGTAGCCCAGACCCTCGAAGAAGCGAGAAGAAGGCGGGATAAGTGGCTGGAGAGCAAGTAAGAATCCTTCGGGAACGGGTTTCCCGGCCTGACCGCCGGGCGACTCGCCAAACCAAAACCTTTTTGAATATGAAGACTCTGCAAGAATCCATCACCCGGATGGAAGGAAAGGGAGGGGCGGGCCAGTCCCTCCGCAAGCATCTGGCCGCCGTCGGAATCAACGAGTGGGAGGACATCACCAAGGCGTCCCTCTACGATTTCCACGACCATCTGGCCGAGGCCCTGGCGCCCGGCTCCGCGAAGACCATCCTCGCCTATTTCAAGGCCATCCTCCACCGCAACGAGGACGACCTCGACCTCCCCAGGGGCTGGGAGAAGATCCTGGCCGTGAAAGCCACCAAGCCCATGAAGACCTACCTGACCGAGGAGGATCTCCGCAAGATTGAGGCCGTGGCCGTCCGCACCGACCGCCAGGAGTTCGTCAGGAATGTGTTCCTGATTTGCGCCTATACGGGCCTCCGCGTATCGGATGCGATGGAACTGACGCCGGAAAACATCGTGGATGGGAATCTCCACTATGTGGCCCAAAAAACGAAAAAGGCGGGGGCCATACCCCTCAAGTCGGGATTGAGTGATAGAATCGCATGGGTGGCCGCCCATCGCAACCTTCGCGTGACCCTGGCGGCCTACAACATCTCCGTCCGCAAGATGGCGAAAGATGCCGGTATCTGCCAGGAGGTTGTCGTCTTCAAGGGCGGCAAGGAAATGAAAGGCCCCAAATGGCAGTTTATTTCCTCCCATACTGCAAGAATCAGCACGGCATCGTGCCTGAACAAGCGGGGCGTACCCATCGGGGACATCTGCGCCCTCCTCCAGCATTCCGGCTCTGCGATGACGGAGCGGTATATCGTCCGCGATAAGGTGGAACTGTCCGCGAAAGCAATGCGTTTCTTTCAATAATAAGAAATTTTTGCTATAATCATCAGCATATGAAAGCAATGTTCGGTTTCCGCGACGGCAAGGCCTGGCGCGTGAAGATTGGCGGGGAGGTACTCCCGCAGGAGTTCTCATCGAGGACTGAACTGGAGGACTGGTTCCGCGCCGAAAGGGCGTGGGGCCGGTATCCAGACTACTACCTGCTCTGGGGCAACGGGCGGGATTGGAAATGAAAAGGGGCCGGGGGTGCATCGCGCATCTCCGGCCTTTTTTGCGTTTATGGCCACGATAACGGCCATTTCAGGCACTTTCCCGTCGATTCCGGGGGATTGCCCCAAATGTGGAGAAAACGCCCCATATCGGCTCATTTGAAGAACGGGTTGTCCTTGAGCAGGGCGACATTCTCCTCCTTCGTCAGCCGGAGATACCGCCGGATGCTGTCCTCGTCCTTATGGCCGGATATCAGCATCACTTGCTGGAGCGGGATGCCCGTCATGTACAGCAGGGTTATGCCCGTACGGCGGGCGCAATGGCTGGACACCATGTCGTATTTCGGCACCGTTTCCGTGGTATGCCGGATGCCGTTGCTCCGTGTCACATCAACCGGGGAGTTGATTCCGCACGAACGGCACACCCGCTTGATCCACTCGTTCAGGTGTTGCTGGGCCAGGGCGGGGGCGCGACCTCCGTTGCGGTTCAGGATCTCAAGGACGCGGGGATGGGCCGGAATCATCACGGACGATGCCGTCTTCCTCTGGGTGAAATGCACCACCCCGTCGCGGATCATCCTCGATGACAGCCGGGAGTAGTCGGAGAACCTGGAGCAAGTCCAGACGCCCAGAAGGAAGAGGTCGCGGGCCTTCCTGTCCAGCTCTCCCTCCGGCCGATACTCCCACAGCCTTTCCACCTCCTCTTTCGTCAGGTAGACCGTATCCGGGTCTTCCCTCTTCGTCTTGAAGAGCTGGAACTCCGTGTTGTGATGGTATTTCAGCTTGTAGCCCTCGTTCATCACCGTTTTGAGCTGGGAAACGGTCTTCCATTGGTAGTTGATGCCGAAGTCCGCTTGCTGCATCCGCTGGACGAGCCGGAAGTGGAAGGCCGTGTCCACATCGTCCCAATTGAAATCCGTCCCCATCAGCCGGGCGATGTTGTTGTAGCACAGCCGCCGCTGACGGATCTGGGTACTCTCCCTGGACGCCCATTCGTCGAAATACTCCCAGAAAGGAAGGGGGCGGGGGCCTGTCGGTTTCTTCTCCGGCATCGCGCCTGTGACGGCATACTCCATCACAAGGAGGACATCCTCTTCCGTGACGGCGCTGTCCTGTCGCTCCTCTGCCCGCAGATGTATGAGCCGCAGTTTCTCCCATACGGCCCTGTCCTTGCATTTGGCCGGGAGGGTCTTCGCCCCGCGGTTCCACAAGTCAGGGTCGATCGTCAGCCCCGTGGATTTCTTGTACTGTTTTCCTTTGTGGGATGCAACCAGCCGGATGCTCCCCTTGTCGATGTTGAATGTGTGTGTCATATGTCCTCAATTTGCCTTATAGACGAAAATATAGACGAAAGGGGAACAAAAAACCCCTCCAGGGCCATCCAGAGGGGGTTAGAAACACATTCTTGTGGTGCTGGGAATAACATCCGGCATCGTGTCCTGAACGCCCTCAAATGGCATTTTCCGTTGATTGTCAATCGGTTTTGAAAAGTATCCTTTCCATTTGGTGTAGCATTATTTCCAAAATCTAGACGAAAAAATAGACGAATATCCGGCCGTCTATTTCGTGCATTTCTCCACCATCGAGGCCAGCCTCCTGACCTCTCTCTCCAGCCTTTCAATCTTCTGGAGAATCTCCCCTCTCTCGCTCTTCTCCTTCAGCGGCTCCCCGTCCCCGGTGTAGAGCCATCCCTTCCGCACATCCGGGTACGCATCGAGGATGCGGCCGAAATAGGATGCCGGCTTGCCCTGTCCTTTCCTCACCCTGCACAGGGAGGACGGAGGGATGCCCGTCTTCGTGGCGAATGCCTTCGCGTTGTCGCCCTCCAGGATCTTGACCAGGAGGTCTATTCTCTCGTTCTCTTTCATTCTATTCAAGGGTTATTGCGCCGTTGACCAGCGCGATGGACAGCACATCATCCTGGGGGACATCGAAGGGCGCGTATTTCGGATTGTCGGAAACGCACTTGATGCACCCCTCCTTCTCGGACGGCTGGACTCTCTTTATCATCACTCCCTGGCTCCGCGTGAAGATGACATAGCAGCGGCCCCATTGGAGGAAATAGGTTTCCTTGACCTTCTTGCAAGCGACCAGATCCCCGCCGCAGTATTTCGGCGACATAGAATCTCCCTTGACCCTTATCAGGAAATCCGACTCCTTGAAGTCCGTCACGGTGTAGTAGTCCTGGATCTTCTCGTCCTCATATGCCGGGAGTCCATGGCCGGCGAAGGCCTCGATGGGAATCAGGGGGAGGGTCTTGCCGTGGAGCGCGGGACTCTTTTCCGAAACATTCAGCATTGGCCCGTCACCCGTGAACAGCCAATTCAAATTCAGCTCCGGGCATCTATGTGAAATTTTAGTTACAATAGATGCGGTTGGCCCCTGAACTTTGATAGAATTGATGATCCCGCGGTTGATACCGCAGTAATCCTCGAACGCATTTTGGCCCATGTCAAACCGCTTTCTAGCGAACTCTACTAGGCGTTTCTTGAACTGCTCCATCCTTCCTAAAAATCTTTATCAAAAATTTCTCTTAAAATGTTTGGAAGTATGGGAAATTCAACTTATATTTGCCATTGGATTTCGCTACGGAACCCTTTGGCATAGAAAATCCCCCTCCCAAATCAATGGGGTACAGGCAAAATAACATTGGTAGTGGCATTTTGCTTTTGTTCCAAAGGTAATGAGAAGATTTGAAATTCCCAAGGGTTCTATGCGAAATTTTAATTAAGCACTTTGAACTATTGAGAGCGCCCAGCGGCCTTTAACAGCTGGTGAGGACTGATGGGTTAAGCCAAATTTCCCCATCTCCAAGATTAGGCTAGCCTGACTAACCGAGGTTCGTAATCCCCACCCTGGAGGGTGAGAATGTATAGCGGGCCGTGAGGAGATCCAGGCACAAAATAGGGACAAGACGGGGCGAAAGAAACGACCCTGGAAAGCAAATAACTACTACGATAATACAAGGTATTTGATAGGTAAAATATCGAGCCGGAGCAAAGTGATTATCATGCGTCAGCAAGGCTGGCGACAAAGGGATGCAACGGAAGATAGATAATGCTGGGTCTGGGGGCGGTTCCCTGATGCCAGCACCATTATTATTATAGAATATGCCTAAAGAAAGAAAATACAACAAGGACTACTCCCGCAAGACTGCGATGGAGTGGCTTTCCGAGGGGAAATGGACAGGGTTCCTCATGCGTATTCCCATCAACAAGACAAAAGGCTATCCGTGCCGGAATGCAAACGATGCAATGTCCATCCGATCCACAGCATCACAGCTCAATAATGACCCTGAATGCGACCGAAAGTTTTCGGTTGTTGTGGATTTCGACACAAAGATTATAACCGTAACTGCAAGCGAAAAGGAGTGCATAAATGGAACGGAAGAAGAAACGATTCAAGTTTGACCGGGGCAAGTTTGACTCCATCCTTGAACCACGACTTAAATACATTACCGGGTTAGGACTCTACTACACATATATTGCAGAATCGAGCAACGGTGATGTGTTCAAGTTTGGCGTTTCAAGGAACCCGATTAATAGGGAGAAGACATACAAGGGCGGCTATCGTCGTTACGGATTTAAGATGATCTATTTCCTTCCGGGAAACATTGAATACGAACTTATTTTGGCCGTTGGCTCTAGCGGAGCAGAAACTCCGCTTCCGACATATGCGCGTCAACCAAGAAGAAGGGAAGCCTACTTTATGAACAAAGACGATGTGGTCTATATTGCTGAAAAGTATGGTTTCCTACCTATAGAAGAGTTCAAAAAAAATTGTCCAGATGGAAACACCTGACAAAACGCTGCAAGACATCGCCATCCGTCTCGAGAGGGCCGTTTCCGGGCTTGAGGAGTCACTCAACAGGAGGGATGACAACATACTGATTTCGTGCATGGAGGCGGCCCGTCTGCTGGGCCACGCGCCGAATACCATCACCAGGATGATCAACGAAGGGCGGCTGCACAAGGTCACCCTCGGAAAGAGTACGGGCATCAGGCTCTCGGAGCTGATGAGGAAGATGAACACGCCGTGAGGCGTTTGAACCGCCTGAACTTCTTTTCTTACACGCACTTGATACCAAACCATGATCGATTATGCTTATCCCGGCCCGGACTTGGCGGTTCGTCGGGCCACTTCGCAAATCCATACCACATAATAAGGGGTAGCCGACAAAAAGCGGGCGCGTGACCGGGTGCGCCGTCTTGGGTATGCCGTCAATAAGGGAGCGGGGCGCCCCCTGCCTTGGTGTTATCGTCCCGCCCCCGGAGTGGGATTGTCGGCGCAATGTAACTTCGTTCCATTTTCGGCACCGGCGACGGCTGGGAAAGACCGCACACACGGCAGGGTCGCGATTTGGCAATAGGGTTCTCGTCCTTATCTCCCTATGGCGGGTTGGATTCCCGCCCCTGTCGCCAACCAGGCAGAACCTGGGGCTAGTACACACAACGATTTCTTTCAAGCGACGGCCGCCGCCGGGAGGTGCTGGCCGTTTTTATTTCGACTATGACATTAGAACAAGCATACAGCAAGGCGAGGCTGGGCCTCCGCTACCACATGGAGCAGAGCGTTGCGCTTCTGCGGAAAGCAGAAAGGCTGGCAACACTCTACGACCCCGAAAACGGCTTTTATTTGGCCTTTTCAGGCGGCAAGGATAGCCAGGCATTGTACCACATCGCCAAGCTCGCGGGAGTGCCTTTTAAGGGGCATTTCTCGCCAACCACGGTAGACCCCCCCCAGGTCATCAGGTTTATCAAGAAGAACTATCCTGACATAGAGTTCGAGAAGGTCACCAAGTCCATCTATACGATGGCCCTGGAGAAACGGATCTTCCCGACCCAGAAGTTCCGCTGGTGCTGCGCCGAATTCAAGGAGAAGGGAGGCGTCGGCAAGGTGGTGCTTACGGGCGTCCGTCATCAGGAATCCATGGCGCGGAGCAAGCGCATGGAGCTGGAGATATCCGGGAGGAAGTTCGCCGGCACCATCGAGGAGTTCCAGGAGTGGCGGGTTGAGCGGCTCCGCAAAGCCAACAAGTCAGTCAACCAGGACGAGTTCACGCGCGACAAGAAACAAGAGGTCGCTTGCATCTCCGGCAAGGACAAGATCATCGTCAACCCCATCATAGAATGGAGCGACGCGGATGTCTGGGAATTCCTTAACGCCGTGGTCGAAGTGCCTCATTGCGAGTTGTACGACCCGCCCTACAACCAGCACCGGGTCGGCTGCATCATGTGTCCGATGTCCGGCTACAAGAGAAAGGTTGCCGACAGCAAGATGTACCCGTATGTGTATGAGAAATGGGTGCAAGTCGCTGAAAAACTGATACGGGGGGGGGTACTCCCCAGAGTGGAAACAACAGTCGAAGAACTGTGGGAAAAAAGAAGGTCTATCGTTGGAGAAACGGAGTCACGAATACCCCCCCCCCGACGGAGATTCTCCTAACGAAACCCCTCCCTAACTTGCTTGTGGATTGGTGGATGAGCGGACTGCCCTGGGACGAGTTCGTGGACAAGATGTCGCACCCATCCTTATTCGAGGACTAAACATTAAGACATATGAAAAAGATTGTAAACGGCATCGTCGCCGTCATTCTGCTGGCGTCGCTCTGCTTCCTCGGAGGCGAGTGGCCGGAGAACACACCAAGAAGAAAGGTCATCAAGTACGACAGCATTGCCATGACGACCGTTCTCGTCTGCGGACTCTACCTTAAAAGGGAGGACAAGAATGGACGACTTCGTTGAAAGAGCATTCGCGGATGCCGACAAGAATTTCACCGAGAAGGAGCGCCAGGCATTCGATCGCGCCGTGGTGGATGACGAGGCGAAGACCGTCATAACGCTGGCCGCCCTCAATGTGGGGCTGTCCAAGATGCAAGCCTTGCTGGATGCCGTCCAAAAGACCAAGATGGACGATCCGTTCGCGGAATACATCAGCTCCATCTCCCTCATATCGTTCCACCTCGGCTATCTGGCCGCAAAACAAGATGCGTGATGGTGCCGCCCAACAAGATATTCCTCACGGAGGAACAGGAAGCCTACCTGATTGAGAACTACCAAACTCTCATCAACCACACACTCTGCCAGCACCTCGGCGTAAGCACACGGACATTGAACCGGCTTGCCAAGGAAAGGGGGCTTGTCAAGGATCTCGCGGCCATCGAGGGCCAGCGGAGGGAACGGCTGTCCGTTTCGCTCAAGACCACCTTCCGGCTCCGTGGCGGCAACGACCATTCGGAGAACGGCATCAAGACGCAGTTCAAGCCCGGATTCAAGCCAAGGGAGCTGTTCGGAGAGGACAAGTTCTGGGCCATGCACAGGAAGGCCGTGGAAACGCGGAAAATGCGGTTTGCCGAAGAGAGGGCAAGGGTGTCGTTCGGACTCCCGCAGAGAACCAACATGAGGGTAAAGCGCCAGCCAAGGCAGAAGATCCTAGACCGCGCCTATCTCAAGCGGCGCGGGTATGTCCTCGACGAGGCGAACAACATCGCCTATTTCACACAGGAAACCAGACGGGCTACGCGGCTAGAGGCCATGCCCAGGAGATTCTACATTTTCAAGCCTTATGAAAACAAACATCAATGAGAACCATGCGGCGTCCATGTCGCAGACCGACCGCATCCTGGAGCATATGCTTGCCGGGAACTCCATCACCCCGCTTGAGGCCCTGAACAAGTTCGGATGCCTCCGGCTGGGCGCGAGGATAGCGGACATCAAGGCCAGGGGCTACCTGGTCTATTCCGAGTTCGTAACCACGGCCACCGAAAAGAAGGTCAAGAGATACTACATGTGATATGGAATGGAAATACACCAAGGAGAACCCGCTCCGCGTGGTTACCCTCTGCTCCGGCTACGACAGCCAGCTGATGGCCATCCGAAACCTCGGCATTCCGTATGAGTGCATCGCGTGGTCGGAGATCGACAAGTACGCCATAGCGGCCCATAACGCGGTCTTCCCGGAGATCGCAGACCGCAACCTGGGCGACATGACCAAGATAGACTGGGACAAGGTCGACGACTTCGACCTCCTCTTCTACTCCACCCCTTGCACGGACTTCTCCAATGCCGGCAAACAGGCCGGCGGCGAGGAAGGGAGCGGAACCCGCTCCAGCATCCTCTGGTACACCCGCCACGCCATCATCGAGAAGAAGCCCAAGTACCTCGTCATGGAGAATGTCAAGGCACTGGTGTCCGGCAAGTTCGTCCAGCTCTTCCGCAAGTGGCTCGACGAGCTGACATCCTACGGATACACCAACTTCTGCCAGGTTCTCAACGCAAAGGACTACGGCATCCCGCAGAACCGCGAACGCATCTTCGTGGTGTCCATCCTGGACGACGCCTGGTTCAACTTCCCGCAGCCCGTGGAACTGAAACTCCGGCTCAAGGACATGCTGGAGGAGAAGGTGGCAGAGAAATACTACCTTCCGCAAGACAAGGTAGACCAATTCATAAGGGGCCTCGACGATGAAAAGAAAGCCCTTATCGACAAGCCTGAATAACCCTATTAGGGGGGGGCAATCCGTACCGATCCAGATATGGGGAAGCCTACAGGCCCACCATGCCACATCCGGCATCGACGGCGTATGCCCAACCATCGCATGTACCGATTTCGGCTTGCCGAGAGTGATTGAGGCCTATGAAACGGATGATCCCGCTTAATACCGATAGGGGGGGGCGTCGCGGACGGTACTTGCCGGATATTTCAAGTTCGGCGTCCAGACCCTCCTCCTCGGAGATTTCGGATCGTCGGGAACGACAGTCCTGGAGATATATGAAGACAATCAAGCCGATAAACACAAACGCTGACGGGCTGGCTTTCGCCATCACGACGAGGTCTTGGGCCGTCTGCATCTCGCACCTCACCAGAGGGGGGGGGCATTATCCTAGCACAGGGGTTCTAGAAATCTATGAGGAAAACGAAACCGATAAACACGACCGCCGACGGATGCGCCTTCACCATCGTGACGAGATATGAGGCCCGCGCCTATCTCAAGTCAATGACTAGGGGGGGGCGGGTATTACCCATGTACGGGAGTGCTGGAAATCTCGGAAGATCCTCAACGCCTGTCAGGACGGAAACTGCAAGACGATTTACGGCCGGATGGGGAGGCTCTCCTGGGAGAACTACCTGGGCCGTCTTGAACACGGAGGCTGGGATTGCCAGATGACATGCATTCTTGAGATATGGACGAAAGGGTGATAAAGGTCAGCGTACCGCACGAAGACCGCTCCGACGGCCTTCCGAATTATCCGTACAACTTCTTGCCGCATACCCCCCCCCGGCCGTGCGTTTTCGACTCGTTCCACGGAACGATAGGATTCGACATCTTCCCATTCGCGGTCACGACGAGGATTGTGGCAAGCTCACAGGTATTCTTGAAAGTCTATGAAGATATGGATCATCCCGATGAAGGGCAAGGGCCATGAGGTGACGGCCAGGAACATTGCATCCGCGGAGCCGGACGAGCTGGCGCGGCCGCTGACCACCGACGAATGGGACAACATGATGCTGACTGAAGATGGCAAGGATTCTACCGACGCTTGAGGCCATGCTCCTGGACGGGACGATTCCTCTCACGGGGGGGGCATGGATTGACATTTACAACCACACCGCGAACGCCAGCATAGCCGGCACCATCCACACGCGGATAAGCCAAGGGAACTATTGGTATGTCACCGAATTTGAAGATTCCACAGGCGACGGCGGCGGGATACATTGAATGCCCTCCGGGCGGCTGTTTCGATTGGACTTACCCCACATCGAAACTCCGTCGCGGCAGAGTTCAGGGGGGGGGGTGAGATATGCCCAACGCTGACGGCCGGAGAGCCAGAGATTTACTACTATGAAGGAGTCGAAGAAAGGACTATTGTTTAAGGGACAATTCGTCCCAGTATGGGGGGGCTTTACTGCGATGTCAGCAACAACCCCTCCTTTCTGCAAGGGGCGAAGGGTCTTCCCGGCCTATCCCGTGCAATCAAGGCAGAGATACACGATGCCGCAGTATGCGTAGAGTATGAAACCGAAGAAAGGACTGATGTATAAGGGCTGGTTTTGGCCGCTTTACGGGGGGGGGCGTACTCTACAACTCCAAGGATTACTACCACGGAGGTCTGGAGGACATCTGCCCGACTCTCCGCGCGGAGAAGAACGATGCAGCCGTCTGCGTAGAATATGACGACGGAAAGGACGATTGAGGTCGGCAACATCGTTTCGACCGGGAATTGGGATTCCCCGCAGAGGGGAAGGATCTATTCACCTCTCGGCTGCTCTCCAGCCCTGAACACATGTGGGGGGGCGGCCTTGAACCAAAGATAATTCTCTATGAGGACGGAAAAGATGATCCGAATCGGCAACATATACGGTAACCAGTTCAACTCCGGCTATGCCGGGAATGTCTGGAGCGCCGACGGATTGTCCCCGGCCTTGATGACCATGCAGGGGGGGCAGAGAACCGATGATTATTACCTATGAGCAAGATAGTGATAGTGGGCGACCTCATGGACGAAACCTTCTCCAGGAGGCAGAAACATTGCCGTAAAGTCCTTTCCCCGGCCGGCATCAGCGTCTGCATCAATGCCGGATGCGGAATGGGGGGGGGTATAACGCCAAAGATACTACTCTATGAAAATCCTCAATCCGCTGAAAGGAACGACTGAATACGGCTGGCATTTCGAGCAAGAGGTGTTCGACCCGGACGGACTCGCAAGGGCCTTGAAATCTGGGGGGGGGGCAGCGGTAACATACCAAAAGTGATCCTATATGAGGACGGACGAAACGATATGCCTGAACAGCAAGGTGAACGGAAAACAACCCTATATCGAAGATAGGGTTTACTTCGGGGGGGGGCATTTGCGTAGGTATAACGGCCTCGTTCGCAAGTTACGGATGCTGGGTACTGTATGATGAAATACGGAATACTGAAGACACGGAGGACGGAGGAGGAAAGACTCCGGCGCCGTCTGCACGGTGATGCCGGCGCGAGGTTCAAGCTCGGCAAGGAGCCGTACATCTATATGGGGGGGGGTATGCCCGACCATTACAACTCTCGTCACGAAAGACATCAAACTGATTGAAACATATGATAGCCAGGATATGCTCAATGAGAGGTAGGGGGGGGTGTCTGGAGAGAAAGACTCCTGGCACAATGTGCTGGAGGTCGGGCCTACCGACTACACCAACACCATAACCTCGGTGCAGAAAGACAACTATGTCCTTGAAACCACTACGGACGAAGATGGCCCAGCGGGTGGGTGACTATGACGACCCGGGCTGGAGCATCAAGACCATCGCGTTCACCGTCCCGGCCAACCCGATGTCCGACCGGGTTCAGCTAGTTATCGAAGTCTATGAAACCGAAAATATACCCTATAGGGAAAATCTACAACAGCGAGGCCAACGGATGGGTCTACCATAGGGGGGGGGGATCTCTCCGACCCTCTGCGCTGGCGCTCATAGCGGAGTGCAACCAAAGATAAACGACAATATGGCAAAAATCTACCGAATCAGGAAACTGACCGAGCGGGAATGTCTGCGGCTGATGGCCGTCAACGACAGCGACATCGACAAGATTCAGCACTACCCCAGAGTCCAAGACGATTCCGGGGAGTGGGTTCTCCCGGACGGGATGACCGAGCAAGAGGCAAAGAAACTGAACATCAGCGCATCCCAGATGTACAAGCTGGCCGGCAACAGCATCGTTGTGTCGGTCTTGGAGGCCATCTTCACGCAGATGTTCCGGGCTGATTCCGACTCTTTATTTTAACCGCATATGGCAAGCACAATCTACAAGAAATTACTCGAACTCCAGAAGGCCGTGGTCGGCCTGACGAAGGACAAGTCCGGCAACAGCTATCAGTATGTTTCCGGCGACAAGATCCTGGCCATCGTCCGTCCGAAGATGGACGCCCTTGGTCTTCTGCTCATCCCGGAGGTGGAGGAAAGCACCTACACCAGACAGGACTACAACACCAAGAACGGAGAGAAATCCGAGATCTTCTGCACCCTCAAGCTCAAGTTCACCTGGATCGACTCCGAAAGCGGTGAAGCGGTCGAGTGCCGCTGGGCTTCATCCGGCATGAACAATTGGGACAAGGGCCTGGGGTCTGCTCTTACCTATGGTGAGCGCTACTTCCTCCTCAAGTTCTTCCACATCGCGACCGACAAGGACGATGTCGACGCTCCCAAGACCGCTGAAGAGGAGCTGAACCTCGGACAAATCATCGACCAGATCAACTCATTCACCACCCAGGAGCAGATGAACTGGGCCTGGCAGACTTACGGAAACTACTACGGCAAGGACAAGGCCTTCAAGGCCGCGTTCGCCAAGAAACAACAGGCAATCGCAAATGGAACTGCAAAATAATACCCGCGTCTTTTTCGACGAACTCTCGCACACCTACATCCTGGACGGCGAGAATGTGCTGACGGGCGTAACCACCCTGATGCAGAAGCACGGCCTTTCCCCGGACTATTCCGGCATCCCGGAGGCCACATTGAAGAAGGCCGCCGCCGAAGGAACGGCCATCCACAAGGAGATAGAGGACTACGACAACGGACTATCCGTCCTCCGCACCCCGCTCATCGAGGAGTACATCCAGCTGGGCCTCAAGTTCGTCCGCAACGAGTATCTGGTTTCGGACAACGAACTGATTGCATCCCTCATCGATGGTGTCTATGAGGGCGACAAGAAGAACGAGGTCTTCCTGGTGGACTACAAGACCACGCAGAAGGTTCACAAGCGTTCACTCTCCTGGCAGCTCGGCATCTACAAGGTGTATTTCGAGCGCCAGAACCCCGGACTGACCGTCACGAAGTGCTTCTGCCTCCACATCGACAAGAAGACCCGCAAGGTCTTGGGCCTCGTCCCCATCGAACCCGTCACGGAACAGGAGGTGGATGCCCTCGTCGACGCCGAGAAGAACGGCCGGGTCTACATCGACCAGTACGAAGAGCCGTCCGCTGAACTCGTCCTGACCGACGAGGAACTCGCGGCCTATGTCGTCCAGCAGGGCGAGATCTCAAAGCTCAAGGAGCAGATCAAGTCCATCGAGGAAGGCCTCAAGGCCCTCGACAAGCGGGTGCTTGACTACATGCTGGCCAACAACCTGGAAACGATGGAGGGAGGCGGCGGCACCTTCAAGCTCAAGAAGGCCTATGAGCGCACCGCCATCGACACCGAGCGGCTCAAGAAGATGCAGCCCGGCATCTATGAGCAATACAAGAAGACCTCCACCGTGGCGGCCTCCGTATCATTCAAGAAAAACTAAACCACCATTACCATGGCATCACTCAATATTGTCCATCTCATCGGCAATGTCGGGAAAGATCCCGAGGTTCGCCAGTTCGAGGGCGGCGGCCAGCTCTGCACCTTCACCCTCGCCACCACCGAGCGGTTCACCGACCGCAACGGCCAGCAGCAAGAGAACACCGAATGGCACAACATCGTGCTGAACGGCAAGCTTGCCGGCCTCTCGCAGTTCATCCACAAGGGTTCCACCCTCTACATCGGAGGCAAGATCCACACCCGGAGCTGGAGCGACCAGCAGGGTAACAAGCGCTACCAGACGGAGATCGTCGGCCAGACCGTACAGCTCCTCGACGGCAGACAGCAGAACCAGCAACAGGCCGCTCCGGCACCCGCTCCCGTCCAGGCTCCGGCCCCTGCACCCGCACCGGCCTTCCAGCCCAACACCGCCCCGGCTCCCGGCTACGCGCCCCAGCCGCAGTATCCTTCCGCTCCGGCGCCGCAGATGCCACCGGCACAGCCCCAATATCCGGCCCAGCCGCAGTATCAGCCGGCGCCCCAGCAAGTCCCGCAGTACCAGCCGGCGCAGCCCGGGGACGACCTCCCTTTTAGCCAATCTCCTGGGGCAAGAGGATAAACTACCCCTGTAAAAGTGTTATCAAGATGAAACTTTTGCTACAGAACACAGCCGTTGGACTTGTCCCGCTCTACGACTCCGACTTCGACGAGAAGCGGAAGCTCAAGGTGGGGCAAGTCTACCAGGCTGACATCAAGGTGGTTCGGAACATCCTCTTCCACCGCAAGATGTGGGCGATGATCAACACCGCCTGGGCGCTCCTCCCGGAGAGGACGCAGAACGGATTCCGCTCGTTCGAGGGATTCAGGGCCTATCTGCTGGTGTCCGCGGGGTTCTACGACCTCTACTACTCCCCGCGCCTGGGCGAGTATGTGGAGATGCCGAAATCGATGTCTTTCGCGTCCATGGACGAGGCAGAGTTCTCCGAATGCTACGACCGCATCAAGGATGTCATCTGGGGGATACTCTCGACGAGGCGCGTGATAACCCAGGAGGTGTTCGAGCAATACCTCGCAAACTTTTGATTATGATCCTAGTTGCCATCACATACATTTCCGGGGAGGCCCAGGGATGCGAACTCACCCTCGCCGTCGCCGGATGGAGAAGACATTTCAAGGAGGAGTTCGAGATCCTGGTGGTGGGCGATAAGCCGCCCGTGAAAAATGTCGGCTGGCTCCCGCTGGAGAGAGTCCCGGAGAAGGAGGGCCAGTACAGGCCGTGCCTCGACATCTGCAACAAGCTGGACGCCGTCTGCGCCTACTGCAAGGAGAGAGGGATCGCCAATTTCATCTGGGCCTCCGACGACTTCTTCGCCGTGAACGATTTCACCCTCGACGATGTCAAGTTCCCCAAGTACCTGGACGACGAGCTGCCGAGGGTCGGCCTCAACCATTTCAACCATTTCTTCCGCTCCCAGGTCAAGACACGGAAACTCTGCGAGAGGGAGGGTTTCGGCATCATGGACTGGACAACCCATCTTCCGATGTGGCTGAATGCGAAGAAACTGCACACGATCATCGAGGACTACGACATGGTCAACGAGGGATACATCGTGGAGAACATCTACTTCAACAAGCACAAGCCGGAAGGTGAGCCGTTCAAGCTGTGCCTGAACGACCGCTGGAAGTTCGGAGTCTACTACCAGCCCCTTGACAAGCAGGGATTCTACAACGCATTGGCCCGTAAGATCTGGGTCTGCTGTTCCATCCGCGGCTGGGGCGACCAATTGGAGGCCGAGCTTCGCTACCACTACAGGATGTAGCGGAATCTCGCGGAATTTTTATTGCTGATTGTTTGTTGTCGATGGTTACCTTTGCACAGTTCCTTTCGTGAAGGTCAGGGGCAGAGTCATAGACATACACGGCATTTTATTGTCCTACCGACATACTAGTTTGTCGCCTCTTTTATCTTGACCTTCACCCGCGAAAGCGGAAGATAAGAGGGGCGATAAACTTTTTGTGTAACCAGAGTAGTGAAGGACTATGGGATCATTAAGAATGAGTTCTTTTATTTCCGTTCCAAGGGCCATCTTCGAGGACGAGAGCCTGTTCTGCCATGAGAAATTTTCACGCAGGGAGGCATTCCTCGACCTTGTGCAGAAGGCATCCTACGAACGCAAGACAATCCCCATCCGGGGAGGAAACATCACCATCGAAAGGGGTCAGCTTTTCGTCACGGTACGCCGTCTGGCCACCCGCTGGGGCTGGAGTGTCGGCAAGGTACAGGATGTTTTGAGGGAGTTTGAGGCCGTCAAATTGATTGAACGGAAATCGGACAGCGTAAGTAACACTATATCAATAGTTGACTACGATGTCTACTCAAAGCCGTCGAACGCAAACGAATACGAAAACCGATACGAAAATCAGCACGAAAATCGGCACAATACTAATAAAGAAAAGAAAGAGAAAGAAGGAAATAAAGAGATAGATAGTAGCGCGCTGAAGGATGCGGTCGAGAGGATCTACGGACTCTATCCGACAAAGTGTCCGATCTCCGGCCGTGCCACGGGGAAGAGTTCCAAGGACAAGCAGAGGATTGAATCCCTGCTCAAGAAAGGACTCACCGAAGAGATGCTTTCCGAAACCATCAAGCGGTACATCGAAGAGAGCAAGACCTCCGTATCCTACATCAAGAATTTCTCCACCTTCCTGAACAACATCCCCGACTACTCCCAGCAAAAGACCAAGGACGCCAGCGGTGATGACCCGGCGCCGGCCAAGCTGACCAAGGAAGAGGACATCTGGCGGGCCGCGAATCCTACCAAGGAAGAAATCAAAAAATGGTTTGAGGAGAACTTCTATCCTTTCCACCTCAAAAACGAGGGCGAAACCGATGAGGAGTACTGGGCCAGGATTCGCCCAGACTATGACGCCGCGAAGAAACGGTGGATCGACAACAGGGTTCTATACCGAAAGCAAAAGTACTAATGAGGAACGATAAAGACTTGTCCCTCGCCGACATTCCGCTCCCTGGAACTGAACTCCTCGAACGGCAGATAATCGCAGATGCGGTCGAGAACCCCGACGCCATCGGGGAAGTATCGTCCGTGATCCTGCCGGAGTTCTTCACCTCGGACGACAGGAAGATGATATGGAATACCATCGTCGGTATGTACAATGCGAGGGAAACAATAGACATGCCGTCGGTCTGGCAACGCACCGGCCGGGCATACATCGACGAGATCCAGACGGCGGGAGTCATCCCGTCAACCTACTCCGGCCTACTCGACCACTCCCGGCTGCTCCAGGTGGCCAACACCAAGAAGAGGGCCTACTACGCAGCCCTGACCATCCTCCAGCAATCCGCGTCGGTGGGTTCGTCCGAGGACGACATCTTCAGCGCTGCGGACGAGCTTTCGAGGAAGATCAAGGGCGACGGCCGGGACATCGGGGAAACGCCGCTGAACAGGGTCATCGAATCGGTCGCGGAGGAAACCGAGGCAGACGAGGAGGAGGCCCGCCAGGGAAGGTCGGTCAGGATAACGACCAGCATCCCGTCCCTGGACAGGAACCTCTGGGGCGGCTGGGGCAAGGGACAGCTCATCATCCTCGCGGCCCGTCCGTCAGTAGGAAAGACCGCCCTGATGCTACAGTTCGCGAAGGCGTCCGCAGAGAGCGGGAACCCCACCCTGGTATTCTCCATGGAAATGACCAAGCCGGAACTCGGCAGAAGGCTCCTCTTCTCCACGGAGCTGGTTTCCCAGGAGGAGATGATGGGAAAGAATGTGAATTGGGACGGATTCAACAGGGCGCAGGGAGCCATCGAAAAGCTCCCCATCTACATCAACGACGAGGCCCGTACTCTCCAGGGGATCATCTCGCGTATCACGGTCGCCGTCAACCAGGGGCGATGCTCCATCGCGATGATAGACTACCTCGGCCAGATGCATTTCGAACCCAGCTCAAGGGTGTCGCTCTCCCAGCAGATAGGATTCGCAACCACGGAACTGAAACAGGCCGCGAAGAGGCTCGGCATTCCAATCGTCCTTCTCGTCCAGCTCAACCGAAACTCCGTCAACGACGGACGGCCGCCCGAGCTGCACGACCTCCGGGACTCCGGCTCCATCGAGCAGGACGCGGATGTGGTGCTGATGCTGGAACAGGAGTTCTCCAGCGCCGAGGCGAAGAGGGAGGGCGAAACTCCCAAGGTTCACATCTGGCTACGCAAGAACCGAAACTACAAGAAAGACATCAGGATCACCACCATTCCAAACGAGTCCTACACCCATTTCACGGAGAAGGCCGACGAGCGCTATTTCCAGCCCGTCACAGCATCCTCATCTGCGGTTCGGGACGACTCGCCGGACGAAAGGCCAGACGATCCATATTACACCAATTTCTAGAGATGAAAAGAGAATTAGTCCTCCTCGAATATGAGGAAACGAGCGGGTGTTTCCACTACAACATCGTCACCGATGGTGAGCTGGACTACCCCGTCTGCTCGAACGGTTACCTTCCCGTGACCGTCATGCCGCGCGATGTCGCCCAGGAACGCGGTTTTTCTGCCATTATAGCCGATGCGATGCGTGAAAGGTATCCTTATGCCGTCGTGGTCGGGAAAGTGGCTGTATGGGCCTCAAATCACACCGACAAGTGGCTGACCAAGGAGGAGAAGAAATGAGCAAGAGCATCAGCAGACTACCGCTTTTCCCCCGCCGTCAGGACTTCGACTCCGAGGCCGACTACTACCATGCGAAGGAGCATTGGGATGAGCTGATGATCGAGGCCGAAGACCGGGCCATGGAAGAGTACTACCAAAAGAAATACGGGGTAGGCCATGATTGATGAGATCCGCAAGGAGATACTCCGGCTGAAAGGTCGTCTTGTCCGTGGCGCTTGCGCCGCCCAAGTCCAGATGGAAACAGCTTGCAAGGATGAGGCGTACGACGAGATGCTGACCATACTCGACACCATTGAAGAAAAACATCGTAACAAGTAAGACTTATGAAAATAAAGAATGAATGCATGGGGTGCAAGAACTTCTTCCCATCAAGGATGATCGGCAGCGGCCCCGACGGCGAATGGGTTCACCCGGAGTGCCGCCTTGGATTCTCCGTCAAGGATGGCTCGGAGAAATGCAAATCACAAGAGTACAAGGACGAATAGCATAGTCAGGCACGGAAACGCCGGCCGCGAGGTTTGCAGGGGTAATTGGTCAATATTCGGAATTATTCATATGCATAGGTTATAGGATTCCCCGCCGTGCCTTTTTCCCACAGGGGCGCATACGCACTTTCCTCCCGTCCATAGGACAACTCCTTCTAACCTGGACGGGAATGCGCCCCGTTTTCATCCGAAATCCACATAGGGCGCTGGATGCCCGTTGCGAAACGCGCTGGGCAGATTCCGTTTAGCGTATATCAATCCTATCATTTGGTCAAGTGTTTTAGTGGTTAGGCCCTGAACAGCGCCCTTTCATATAGAAATTCCAATAACAAATAACCGATATGAAAAAAGAATTAGCATCATTGCTCACCACGGCCCTGACGCAGTTCCTCGACGCGAACGGCAAGGCCAACATGTGTATGTCCAACGGCGAGTGCGCCGCCCTGGAGAAAGCCTTCTCCGAGGACAAGTTCGACGAGATCGAGAAGTTCGCCCAGCTGAAGATGACCGGCGCCAAGCCCGGCCTCTCGAAGTTCGAGGAGGCTATCGTAAGCCATTGCCAGGTCAACGAGGCAACGGCAAAGGAGGCCGCGCCGCATCTGCTGGCCATCGCGTTCGAAGAGTTCAAGGGAACCGTTCAACAGGCCATCCTCTCCCAGGAGTACATGGCCGGCTACCGCCACGGCGTCGGCAACGGAAAGGGGCAGAAGCTCCACGATTGCCTCAAGTGGTACGACATCCAAAAGCTGGTCAACATCGCCGACAATCTTCTTGCCGTCGACCGCAACCTCGATACCGTCCTTTCCGAGTTCCAGACGGTGCAGGGCTACTACGAAGAGGTCTTGCGCCAGTTCAAGTACGGCGACTGACGATGGAAACGAAAAGCGAACCGACGCCCCTGGGCTGGCTCGTGAATGTCCTTCACCTGATGCTCCAGGCTACATCCGTCCTCATCGAGGACATCGACCTACAGCTCCAGATCCACGGAGATAGGTTCAGCCGGGAGAAGAAGATGTACTTCAAGCACTACCAGCGCTGTCTGGAGCAAGCCCGCGGCTACATGGAGAAATTCGGCCTCGACACATCCTGCTGGGAGGCCGTCGGGGAGGACTCCAAGAAATACTCCAACATCATCGCCGACGCCAACGAACTCATCCGGGTTGTGATGCTCTATGTGGACAGGGCGCACAGCGAGGACGGATACTACAAGATCATGCGCCATCTCCGCTCCCTCCCGGAGAACGGACTCTTCCCGGAGAGCTACATCGCCCGGTTCAACATGCACCACGAATGGGTCTACGGAAAAGGCGACAGGGTGCATACCGCCAACCACGGGGACGGCACCCTCGACATCAAGGTAAACGACGCCTGGATAGTAAACCTCGACTCCGGCGGGCAGACCGTACTGAAAGAAGAACACTTCAAACTAATCTAGCCATGCTCAAAATCATCGTCATCATCGCTCTCGTCCTCGTCGCCGTCGGGCTGGCCGTCTGGACGCTCATCCTCAAGGCCCGGAAGGAAAACCTCGACAAGCTAGCCGTTTCCCTCGAAGCCACGATGGAGGTGCTGGACAACCGCCAGAAATCCATCGACGCCGACCAGAAGTCGCTCATCGAGAGATACCGGGAGGTCGCCCCCTGGGTCAACGGGGAGGCAAAGGTCTTCGCCGTGAGGTACCTTGTCACCGAGTCTGACCTCGTCAAGTACACCTCCGACCAGGCCATCCGCAACATCGCGAAGAACCGCATGGGGATCGTCCTCGCGAATGACCTCGTCAGGGAGTTCCCCAATCCGGCCGAAAGGCTCGACGAAGACGGCCGGAAATTCTTCGAGTATAGACTCAAGGTAATGGAGGACAAATGAAACTCCTGACCGACTACTTCCAAAGCCTAGAGCTTGTCAAGGCCGGCGTTCCGAGGGATACCGCGGACTACTTCTTCCAGAGGGACTGCGAGTACACCAACACCAAGAAAAGGTACGAACCGGCCTTTCCGTATGTGCCGTGCTGGAGCATAGGCGCACTCTGGGAATTCCTCCACGGCAAGGCCCCGGACAGGGTCTTCTCCTTCGACACGGAGATGTCTTCGTCCGGGCTGGTGGAGGCGCTCGTCACAGCAACAATCAAACTGATGAAAGATGCCGATCTATCTAAAGACAAAGCCGAAATACGGCAATAAGAAAATCGTCATCGGCGGCGAAACCTTCGACTCCAAGGGGGAATGGCAGAGATGGCTGTTCCTCCAGGAGGCGGCCAAGAACGGCCAGATAAGGGATCTGCGCCGCCAGGTCAAGTACACGCTCGTTCCCACCCAATACAAGACCGTCGAAGTCCAGCTGAAGACGAAGACGAAGACGGAGCAGAGGGTGGCCGCGAGGGCCGTCACTTATTCGGCCGATTTCGTGTACAAGAAACTCCAGAGCAGGGAGCCTTTCCAACAGGATATCCTGGGAAAGAAATCCTACATCGAGCATTGGGTCACGGTGGTGGAGGACTTCAAGGGGATGCCCAACGACCGCTGGGCCATCAAGAAGGCCCTCATGCTCTACATCTACGGCATAGAGGTCAGGGAGGTCAAGAAACCATCCGAGCCTGTATGACGCAGCCATCCCGCCTTCGCTCAACCGCGAATACTTCCGACATACTCACGGGATTTCCAGCGGGATGGATAAATCGGTTTTTCCGATTTTTCTAGAACGAGTATCCGAATGTCACTCCGGCGCCGGCATAGGGCTGGAGTCCTTTCGGCGTGATGCCGATACCTACTTGCGGGCCTACCGTGAAGTTCCACTTCTTGAAGTACGGCACCGTGACTATCTTCTCCGTCTGCTTGACCCAGATGTCGGTCAGCTCCGGCTGGAAACCCCTGACGGTCGCCCGGTAGTTCCAGCCCTCATAGGTTCTCTCTTCGATGGGGACTTCCACCAGGACGGAATCGCGTACGGTGGTGGTGTCGTGGACGGCGGTCGTGTCATGGATGGGAAGGTAGACATACCTGAACTCCACCGGC
>Ga0310696_10001272_pt1 | contig 36905 bp, 27 predicted proteins | sample AusTroGonzalo_MG_4_FD_203885 | JGI IMG/M metagenome (GOLD analysis project Ga0310696, IMG submission 203885) | Bovine rumen microbial communities from tropical cattle in Woodstock, Queensland, Australia - Gonzalo_02 (v2) (version 2) | ecosystem: Host-associated > Mammals > Digestive system >... | reverse complement strand
GGTCATCACCCAGACAGCCTACCTCACCCGTAGAACTCATGTCGACACCGAGTACGGGGTCAGCATTTTGCAGACGGGCAAACGAGAACTGTGAGGCTTTCACACCGATGCGGTCGATGTCGAACTCACTCTTCTCAGGCTTCTGATAAGGAGCGTCGAGCATGATCTTCGTAGCGGTCTCGATGAAGTTGCGCTTCAGGATCTTCGATACGAAGGGGAACGAACGAGAGGCGCGGAGGTTACACTCGATGACCTTCACCTCGCGGTTCTTAGCCAGGAACTGGATATTGAACGGACCGCTGATGTTCAGCTCGGCAGCGATCTTATGGGCAATCTTCTTGATCTGACGGATGGTTGAGAAGTAGATGTGCTGTGCGGGGAACACCATCGTGGCGTCACCAGAGTGCACACCAGCATACTCCACATGCTCGGAGATGGCATATTCGATGACCTCGCCCTTGTCGGCTACGGCGTCGAATTCAATCTCCTTCGTTTCAGTCATGAACTTCGATACCACCACGGGGAATTCCTTTGATACCTCGGTAGCCATATTGAGGAAGCGATGCAGTTCCTCTTCGTCGTAGCACACGTTCATGGCAGCTCCGGAGAGCACGTATGAAGGACGGACGAGCACGGGGTAGCCCACCTGCTCAACGAACTCTTTGACATCGTCGAAGCTTGTGAGTGCGCGCCATGCAGGCTGGTCAATACCCAGTTTGTCGAGCATGGCTGAGAATTTATCGCGGTTTTCTGCACGGTCGATATTCACCGGGCTGGTTCCCAATACGGGTACACCCTGACGATAGAGCTTCATGGCGAGGTTGTTAGGGATCTGACCGCCCACAGAAACGATCACACCCTTGGGCTGTTCGAGGTCGATGACATCGAGCACACGCTCCAGGGAGAGCTCGTCAAAGTAAAGACGGTCACACATATCGTAGTCGGTAGACACGGTCTCGGGGTTGTAGTTGATCATGATTGACTTGTACCCCAGTTTGCGGGCCGTGTTGATAGCATTCACCGAACACCAGTCAAACTCTACTGACGAACCAATGCGATAAGCACCTGATCCTAAGACTACTACCGACTTCTCGTTACTGTAATAGTTGATATCGTGCGCAGCTTTATACTGCTCGCCCTTAGGATTGCCGAAAGCAGGTGTATGGGTGTATGTGAAGTAGAGATAGTTCGTGAGTTCAGGATTCTCGGATGCAACCGTTGGAATGCGCTTCACGCTGGGCAGGATACCCTTCTCCTTACGATACTTACGAACGGCCAGGTTCTCCTTCTCCATGTTACCACCCTGGGGTTTCAGCACAAAGCGGGCAATCTGGAAGTCGCTGAATCCGCAACGCTTTACCTCCAACAGCAGCTCGTCGGGCAGTTCCTCGAGTGAGTTATAGTTCTGCAACTCGTGCTTCAGGTCGACAATATGCTTCAGGCGCTCCAGGAACCAGACGTCGATCTTGGTGAGTTCCTCGATGCGTTCGACGGTATAACCATCCTCAAGTGCCTGGGCGATAGCAAAGATACGTAGATCGGTAGGATTAGCCAGCTCTTCATCGAGGTTCTCGAACTTCGTGTGGTCGTTGCCCACGAAGCCGTGCATACCCTGACCAATCATACGGAGACCCTTCTGCATCATCTCCTCGAACGAACGTCCGATACTCATGATCTCACCCACAGACTTCATCGAAGAACCAATCTGACGGCTCACACCGACAAACTTGGTGAGGTCCCAGCGAGGAATCTTACAGATCATATAGTCGAGGCTCGGAGCCACATAGGCTGAAGAGGTGGTACCCATCTCACCAATCTGGTCGAGGGTATAGCCAAGGGCGATCTTGGCGGCGACGAAGGCAAGGGGATAACCTGTGGCCTTCGAGGCGAGGGCTGAAGAGCGCGAGAGACGGGCGTTGATCTCAATGATACGATAGTCATTGGTCTCTGCGTTGAAAGCGAACTGAATATTACACTCGCCCACGATGCCGAGGTGCTTCACGCACTTGATGGTGAGTTCCTGCAGCATCTTCACCTGATCCTCGCGAAGTGAACAGGTAGGAGCAACGACGATTGACTCACCGGTATGGATGCCGAGGGGATCGAAGTTCTCCATTGAGGCCACCGTGAAGCAACGGTCGTTGGCGTCGCGGATGCACTCAAACTCAATTTCCTTCCAGCCCTTGAGGCTTTCCTCGACGAGAATCTGGGGTGCAAAGGTGAAGGCCGACTCTGCCAGCTCGATGAATCGCTTCTCGTCAGGGCAGATGCCTGAGCCAAGACCACCGAGGGCATAAGCAGAACGAATCATGATGGGGAAGCCAATCTCATGGGCTGCCTTCAGTGCATCTTCCATCGACTCTACGGCGTGGGATACAGGCACCTTCAGATCAACCTCTGCCAGCTTTTTAACAAAAAGGTCGCGGTCCTCAGTATTCATGATGGCCTCGACACTTGTTCCTAAGACTTCAACTCCATATTCTTTCAGGGTACCATTCAGGTAAAGTTCCGTTCCGCAGTTCAGTGCGGTCTGGCCTCCGAACGCCAAGAGAATACCATCTGGCCGTTCCTTCTTGATGATTTCGGTAACGAAGTGTGTATTTACAGGTTGAAAATACACCTTGTCTGCAATTCCTTCGCTGGTTTGGATGGTTGCGATGTTAGGGTTAACGAGCACGCTCTTTATGCCTTCTTCGCGGAGCGCCTTTAATGCTTGTGAACCTGAGTAGTCAAACTCTCCTGCTTGTCCGATTTTCAAAGCGCCCGATCCGAGCACCAACACCTTCTTCAGTTCTTTTTTCATAACAATCTTTTGCGTTGATTTTAGATTATTTCCTAAATTCGCGTGCAAAGGTACACAGAAAATCTGATTTATCAATCATTTCTTCTAGGAAAATTTGTCTCATAGCTGCATTTTTTGTCCTAAAATCAATGCGCTTGGGTTTCGTCAAGCCCAAGCGCATCTACTATTGAATATTTACTGAATATTTACTGATTTTTAATCGTTATCGGTAGCCCTTAGGATGATGCTTGTGGCACCGATGGTGAAGAGCGTGCCATCGTCGATGATGCGCCGTTCCTTGGGCGAGAGCTCCACATTGTCGACAAAGGTGCCCGTGTTGCTGTTGTTATCCTTGAGGGTATAGCGCAGACGTCCGTGCTTGTCTCTCGAAACAGTGATGGTGCAGTGGTTCAGGTCTACGCTGGGGTCTACGGTCTCAAAGGTACAATTAGCAGGATTCCCCTTCTGGTAACGGCCTATTACATTATCGCCCATCTTGAGGGGAATCACCTGCTTATAATGGAATACGTTTTCTATGATGACCACCGATCCGCAGCCTTCCTCATTGGCCTGCTCGTCGGGGTTATCGTCTTTCTGACGGTTCTTCAGTTTGCTCACACCTATACGGATGCCAAACTCCTTGCCACAATCAGGACATTTGAAGACCAGCGATTGTCCGGCCTCATACTGAGTCTCATCGAAGGTGATGTATTGGTCGCACTTCGGACACCTGACGCGCTTCATAGGCTCAACCCTTATCTTTGAGTTTGAGTACCCATGCCTCCTCGAATCCCTTGTTGTCGCGCCAGCGGTTCAGATGGTTATAAGCAGCGTTCTGGGTCTCGAAATGACCGCAAACCACACGGGTCACATTATTGCGGATGAAAATTTCTGCTTCAGTGAAGCCGCGTTTGTGCAGTTCCTCGACAAATGCATTGGCATTCTTCATCGATACATAGCTGGCCAGAACGATGTAATAGCCTGTCTTCGCGGCTTCTGGTTGAGCTACGATTGAGTCTTTCTTCACCTCGGCTACCGTCTTTTTGGTAATGGTGGTGTCGGGGGAGATCTTGATAGTGGTATCGGGTTTCACGGCAGGCTTATGGGGTTTCGAAGCGAGCAACGGATTGTTCAGCCCACCCATATTCACCTGTGTAGTATCACTGTTGCTTACGGGAGTGGTCATCAGGAAGAAAGCTAATACAGCAGCGGCTATGGCTACGGTATTGCGTATCCACGACATTTTGATGACTAATGCGTGCTCGCCGTCTTCCTCCTCGTCAGTGGTCAAACCTCCGAGGGCAGGCATCATATCCTTGTCTTTCTCTTCCTTTTCCTTCGGTTGATCATCTGCAACGATGGGCTCTGCCTGAGCGATGGCCTTCATTTCAAAGCTACTGAGACCGTAAAGCTCTGGTGTAAGGATTCCGGCTTCACAGGGGGTGAACACGTATTTACCGTCTTCGTTGAGCGAGAGTTCACCGATATCATTCAACTCATAATAACCCGCAGCGTCAATGTGTTGCTTCAGTTCTTCCACCTCGCTCTCTATCCGGCGCAGGGCCTCGGGGTAGCTGATGTCGTAAGCCTCAATGTACGATTGTACGAGCAGTGAGTCGTTCATTGTGAGCTGTGGATTAAAGCCTAAGGTGCGCAAGGGTGGGAGAAACATCTGGTCTTCAGTGTCATAACGTGCCTCTACGTGATGGGTCATAAATCCCCCTAAACCAGGCACAATCACACAGTCATTGCTGAGCAGAAGTATCTCAATATGTCTATCAATTTCAATCATGGATGCAAAATTAATTCTTTTTTCTGAGAAAAACAAATAAAAAGTACCTTAAAATTTCGCCAAAATGATTTTTTTGATGTAACTTTGCATCCAAATTCAAAAGAATAGCAACGATTTATTAATATGAATATAGCAATTGTAGGTACTGGTTATGTAGGTCTTGTGTCAGGCACATGCTTTGCTGACACGGGTGCCAATGTGACTTGTGTAGACGTAGACAGCAATAAGATAGAACGTCTGAAGAAAGGTGTCATTCCCATCTATGAGCCGGGCTTGGATGAGCTGGTGAAGAAAAATGTGGCTGCTGGACGTCTGAAGTTTACCACCGATCTCGCCTCGGTCCTGAACGATGTGGAGATTGTCTTCTCCGCCGTTGGTACGCCTCCCGACGAAGACGGAAGTGCTGATTTGAAATACGTGCTCCAAGTGGCAAAGACCATTGGTGAGCATCTTAATAAATACGTGGTGGTGGTCACCAAGTCTACGGTGCCTGTGGGTACTGCCAAGAAGGTGCGCCAGACTATTGAGAACGAACTGGCCAAGCGTGGTGTGGACATTGCTTTCGATGTGGCTTCGAATCCTGAGTTCCTCAAGGAGGGTAATGCCATCAAGGACTTTATGTCGCCCGACCGTGTGGTGGTTGGTGTTGAGAGTGAGCAAGCCAAAAAGGTGCTCACCAAGCTCTACAAGCCTTTCCTCATCAACAATTTCCGTGTGATCTTCATGGACATTCCTTCAGCCGAGATGACCAAGTATGCAGCCAACTCGATGCTGGCAACCCGCATCTCTTTCATGAACGACATTGCTAATTTATGCGAGCGCGTGGGTGCGGATATAAATATGGTACGCGCGGGTATAGGTTCTGATACCCGTATCGGACGTAAGTTCCTCTATGCCGGTTGTGGCTATGGTGGATCATGTTTCCCCAAGGATGTTAAGGCTCTCATCAAGACCGCCGATCAGGCAGGCTATTCTATGGAGGTGCTCAAGGCTGTAGAGCGCGTCAATGAGAAACAGAAGAGTGTGCTCTTCGAGAAACTCGTCAAGGCCTATGGTAGTGAGGAGGCTTTGAAAGGTAAGACCATTGCCATGTGGGGACTCTCTTTTAAGCCGGAGACCGACGATATGCGTGAGTCGACGGCTTTGGTGATGATCGAGAAACTACTGGCAGCAGGCTGTCAGATCCGTGTCTACGACCCTGTGGCTATGGAAGAGTGTAAGCGCCGTATTGGCGATGCTGTCATCTACTGCCGTGATATGTACGATGCTGTGCTCGATGCCGATGCTCTGCTATTGCTCACCGAGTGGAAGGAATTCCGTCTGCCCGGATGGGGCGTCATCAAGAAGGCGATGAAGCAGGCACTGGTCATCGACGGACGAAACATTTTTGATACGGAGGAGCTCGATGAAAACGGCTTTGAGTATCACTGCATAGGAAAATGAAACAACTCTCGATCATAGTCATATTAGTCTTGGCGCTTTGCAGCTGTGGTAACCGTTCTGCCAATGTTCCTTTGTCAGAACAGAACGAAGACCGTGCCTCTAAGAAAATGCTGCAAGGCTTCTGGGTGGACGACGAGACTGAGGAAATGGCCGTTCTAGTGAAGGGCGACACCATCTTCTATTCTGACTCTACCAGCATGCCTGCCTATTTCCGCATCGTAGGCGATTCAATTGTTTTGGCATCGGGTGCCACTTATAACATCGATCGCCTCACAGAGAACCTGTTCTGGTTCCACAATCAGAATGGCGACCTCGTGAAGTACCGTCGTAGTACTGATCCTGACGAGGACACAACGTGGGTGCATGACATTCCGCGTATCATGACCTACACCCATCAGGTGAAGACCGATTCTGTGGTGCTCTATGGTGGCGAGCGCTACCATTGGTATATCGCCATCAATCCTACGAAATACAAGGTGGTGAAGCATACTTATAGTGACGCAGGTGTCGAGGTGGATAATGTCTATTACGACAATATCATGCACATCAGCGTTTATAAGGGCGCGCAGAAGCTATATTCCAGTGATTTCCGTAAGACTCAGTTCAGCAAGTTTGTACCAGCTGACTTCTTAGAGCAGGCTGTGCTGGGCAATATGGAATTCAGTAGTATCGACGCTGCAGGTCTGCACTTCAATGCCACCCTCTGTATTCCCGATGGCGCCAGCTGTTACCTTGTAGAGACATTGATTTCTTACAAGGGCGAAATGACGATGAAGACCATCGAGTATTAGTCGCCCGTCCAGGCGTCTAACAGCATTCTGGCTATTGAGAGCTTTTCCGGTATATTGGGCAGGTTATCTTTCCTAAACCATCCTCCTTTGGCTATCTCACTTTGTTGCAGGTGAATCTCGCCTGACACATAGTCGGCATTGAATCCCACCATCAGTCCGCAAGGATATGGCCATGGCTGCGAGCCGAAATAGCGGATATTGGCAATGGTCACGCCTGTCTCTTCAAGAGCCTCACGGGCTACGGCTTCTTCAAGTGTTTCGCCAGTCTCCACAAAACCTGCCACCAGTCCGTAGTAGTCGCGCTTGAAGTTCTTGGCACGCACCAACAGCACCTCGTCGCCGCGATGAATCAGCACGATGACGGCTGTAGCCAGCTGGGGCCAGATTTCCTTGCCACACTCTGTACATTTCTTCGAAATATCCGTATCCATGCGCATCGGCGCACCACATACACCACAATACTTCGTGTTCTGGTCCCAGTACAGCAACTCCTGACATTTGCCTGCTTTCAGATACAAGGCCTTTGTCAACTTGAAATAGCTCTGCCTCAGGGTACACATCTCGTAACGCCCGTCGTCCACTACTGGTGCATCAATGCGATAGGTCTTCACCTCGACACCATCCAGCGGTGTGACGTTCATTACGTTAGTCCAAGGCTTGATTTCTGTGGGAGCTTCCTCTTGCAGAGGAATAGTATAACTGCCGTCAGCGCATTTCTCCAACAGCAGGTCTTCTTTACAAAATACGAAAAAATAGTGTTTCACGGTTATTTCTTTCCTCCGAACAATAGCTTATAGTCACGCTCCAAGGCGGGCTTTGCCCACTCCTCAGGCACGAATTTCCAGTTGTGATTAGGCTGTGGATTCACCACACCCATCTTCCTGATTTCCTCGGTCAGATAATGGCGCTGATCCAATTCTGTTTGCCAGAGCACACGCTTCGCCAGCTCATCCTTAGGGATACCGGCACCTATGGTCAGCAGCTCACCACCGCCATTGGCACGGTAGCTGTTCATCACCACCTTATATTCTTTCTTTTCATCGAAGGGCTCGCCGTTCGACATTCTCAGGATCTTCACTTTCTGACCGTCTGGTTTAGTCACGTCTACCTCGTAGTCGATACCACAGGCGGAGTCGAAGTTGAAGGTGTAATATTGGAATCCTGTACGCTGCTGGTCGCCAGAAGTCTGGTCGTTCAGTCTGAGGATATGATCCTCGGACTTCTTCATCGTGTTGGTCCACATGTCATAACTGAATTCCAAATGCTTGCGCACCTCTTCGCCCGTCATTCGCAACACGAACATCAGGTTCTCAAACCTATAAAGCTTGAACATGTCGCCCTGGGTTACATCACCAGCCTCAATCACACTATTGAAAGCCAATGGCGCATTAAATGAGAGATCCGCACCTGATATCTTCAGCTGAAGGTTGTGGATCAGATCGGTGAAAGCCGAGTTGCCGAAGAAACCCTCACGCGAATAGACAGGGTTCTCGAATCGACCTATCTTACGGGCTACATATTCCTTTACGGCATCAATCTTTGGTTGGAAATGACTGAGCATCTGCTCGTCGATGGCCTCGTTGGTCACATTCACAATCTCGCCCTTGATATCTTTCTTTACCAGATGACCGTTCTTATATGTAAGCTCGATCTCAGCCTCCGCCACGTTCTTCACATAACAGCTTGGGTCGATGCAGAGCACCTTCTTGCCAGCCTTGTTTTTAAACCAATCGTTGTGCACCTGATGGTCGTGCCCGAAGAAGATGATATCGAATCCTGGCACCTCTTTGGCGACTGCTTCTGTGGCATCCTCCTCGTATTCATCGGTCTTGATGCCGCCCTTCAGTCCTGAATGGAACAGACCGAAGATCAAGTCTGGCTGTTCAACATCCTGGATATACTTCACCCATTTCTTGGCGCAGCTGGTCATCTCCTCAAACTCCATGCCTTTCCATATCGATTTGTTCAACCAGTTGGGAATGGCGGGTGTCAGCATGCCGATGATGCAGATCTTCACCCCGTCGATGTAGTGAGTGGAGTAGGGCTGTAAGCCGGTATAGATGCTCTGTGGGTTGGCCTTTCCGTTCTTGAACTCCTCTTTCACGATGTTTGCACCCAACAGCGGACAGCGCACCTCGCGGATCCATTTGTCGTAGACCTTGTGTCCAGGCTCGATGTCGTGATTGCCCACTGTCTCGGCATCATACTTCATATAGTTGATTACTGATGCTGCCAGATTCTCGTCCTCAGGCATCACGTAGTTCGACCAGTATATACAGGGCTGTCCTTGCAGAATATCGCCATTGTCTATCAATAGCAGGTGGTCGCCATATTGCTGGCGCTGTTTTTTGATATATGTGTTGGCACGTGTCAGAGTTCCGTCAATGGGTTTGTTGTTCATGAAGTCCCAGGGAAAGAAATGACCGTGTACGTCGCTCGTTTCAATCACTTTCAGCTTCACAGTCTTCGTGGCGGGTTGTGCTGTAGCTGATAATATCATGGCCATAAAAGCCGTTGCTAGTATAGTTATTCTTTTCATCGTCGGAAATATTTTGGTGCAAAGTTATATAATTTTCCCGATTTTCGCAAATTTTGGTATACTTTTTGCTGTTTTTTTAGCAAAGAAACGTTTTAAATAAGGAGGAAAGATTATGGCATTTGTTGATTATTATAAGATTTTGGGCGTCGATAAGACGATACCTCAGAAGGATGTGAAGAAGGCTTATCTCAAGCGAGCCAAGCAGTTTCATCCTGATCTTCACCCTGATGATCCTAAGGCGCAGGCTAAGTTCCAGGCGCTTCAGGAGGCATATCAGGTGATTGGTGATCCTGACAAGCGCAAGAAATACGACCAGTATGGCGAGCAGTGGAAACAGGCTGAGCAGTTCCAAGGCTTCGGAGGAGGTGGTGGCGCTGGTGGAGGTAATCCCTTTGGCGGCTTCGACTTCTCGAGCTTCAGCTCTGGAGGAGGGGCTGGTGGCTTTAGCGATTTCTTCGAGAATCTCTTTGGTCGCAAAGGCCAGCAGGGTGGGGGCTTTGGCGGATTCCAAGGTTTTGGCGGCTCATCAGCCCGTACGCATTCGGGCGAGATGAGTGCCAATGTCACGATCGACCTCTACACAGCTCTGTTGGGTGGTGAGGTCATCTTGTCGCTCTCCAATGGTCAGAAAGTCAAGATGAAAGTCAAACCCGAAACGCAACCTGGAACGAAAGTCCGCCTGCGTGGCAAAGGCTATGACCGAGGTGACGGTACCTTCGGCGACCTTGTTATTACCTATCAGGTTAAGCTTCCTACCAATCTTACCGAGCAGCAGAAACAGTTATTGCGCCAGATGCGAACCACACGATAACAGATGACTGCTAGAACTTAAATGGGGAAGGTTTTATGCGAATGGTGACGGGCACGGTGTCGAATTCATATTTCAGTGCTGGGCTGTAGCCGTCGCAATATACATCAAGACGGTTGTCCTTGAGAGGCGTCCAGAATACGAAATGACCTTGTTCGTCGGTTGGTGCACCGCCACACCATCCGCTGATGTTGGCCCAAGCATGTGCAACGGCCTTTCCTTTTTCATCTTTGACAAAGTCCTCTATGCGGCGCAGGTTCTTCTTCTTGTCATGATGCTGCTGTAGGTAGGCTTCGCAAAGGGTGTCTGGCACGGTTATAATCTCGTAGATATGATCGCGGGCAATAATGCTGTAATCCTCGGCATAGTCGCGTTGCATCAGTGCATTTCGATAAGAATGATTACCTCCGACAATGATCTGCTGCCGCTGATAGAAGTATTCTGTTGGTGGTTTGCCCTGCCGGTAGAGTTTGCTGGGCAGAACCTCACCATTCCATACAACGAGCGTATCCACCACACGGCACCGTTGTGAGAGAACAGGGTCATCCAAAGCAGGGAGCCTGTCCATGCGCTCAATGGTCTTATCCAACGCGAAGTCGATGAGAAACTCCAACCGATATGTGTCGCTATCACTGACGGCGCTGCAAATCTCTTCGACGAACCTCACCATCGGGTTATTGCTATGTCGTGCTTTGGCTTGCTGGTCACCTAGGAAAAAGGTCCAACTAGTACCGTCGAGCTTATTGTCAAGCCTGTCTTCTGAAGTGCTGATAACGTGATTCCAGAGAGTCTTCAGTTTGCGTGTCTGTATGTAATTGAGACTGACAGCACGTTTCCTGACGTCAGGCGCTTTGTAGAGGCTCATGTCGTTTTGCTTGAAAGGTTTCGTCATCTCGTTCCAAATGCTTTTCTTTACGTAACTGGTAACCAGCATGTGGCTCACGGAATCGTAGGCCAGCGCTCTCTCACTGTAGAAGGAAGGAACTACAATCATGCCAAACTCAGCGTTCTCAGGAATGAGCAGGCGGGTTATTTCCTTGTCATGGAAAGCCAGCTTAGGTTCCTGGTTTCTAATTTCGCGATCTTCTGCACTGATGCGCATCAACTTATCTTGCGCCATAGTTGTTATGGCAGAGAGGGCAAGCAGAATGATTGGTAAAACTATCTTTTTCATTTCCTGTAGTTATTGTTTTTCAGTTTGCAAATATAATAAATAATGTGGTTCAGTCCAAAAATATTCGATTTCTGGGATTTTTTTATCGCTGAACCGTTTTATCTTTTTGTCTTCGCAATAATTGCGCTGATTCTACTAAAGCATTTGAGGAATTCTTACTAAGCAGAAAATGAACTCTTAACGCGTAAAATTATGATAAAAATGGAAATAGTAATGTAAATTAAGATTTTATTCGTACCTTTGCATCGGAATATGAAATCAAAGGTAATTATCGCATTCATAGCGCTGATGATAGCTGGTGCCAGCACAAGTGCACAGACATCCCTAAATGGGAGGGTATATCACCATCCCAACATTATGAAGAAAGTAATGGACCAGGAAGCTGACTTCGACAAGCAAATTGCCGAGGCTAGAGTTAAGGCTATTGAAAAAAGAGAAAAAGAGAAGGGCCGTAAGTTGACGCAAAAGGAGTTGGCTGAGGTGGACAAAGCAATAGCTGAAGCCAAGAAACAAGCAGAAGCCGCTAAGAACTGCCTGACGGTGGCGATAACCATCGAGTTTACCAGCGCCACAGATGTTGTCATGAAGCAAAACACTAAGGTTGATGACGATGCCTTGAAAAACATGGGAGTAGGATGGCTTAAACGCAAAGCCCTTAAAGCATCACTTGCGTTGGCGCCAGAGTCTCAGAAAGCTAAGTATGAGGTGAAGGGCAACAAGGTGATTGTTGTCGACGACAAAGAGCGCGACACGCTTACCCTAAGCAACGACGGCAAGACACTTAGTGGCTTCTTCGACAAGAAGACGAAATACACGCTGATAAGAACAAAGTGAATTATCTCTTATACTAAATATGTAGTGTTAGGGTGATCTCTTGGCCTCGTTGGGCGTATAGCCCTCCGTGAAGACACTCATCGTGGCGGGACGCTGTTTGTTGGCCTTTATCCATCGGCTCCACCCGGTGGCCCTGTCGAAAGCCGTCTGCTCATAGGTGTCGGCAAACGTGCTGTTCCATTGTGCCTGTTCCTTCAATTCGTCATCTTGATATTCGAGAACGGTCCCGTCGGGTTTAAAGACATAACTCGCATATAGCACCCATCCATCTTTGCCAAGCCTCCAGTCCATCTCCTCGTACTGGCCTTCCCATCCCAGCAGTACTGAGCCGGTGATGCCCTGGGCTCTCAGATAGGCGCAGGTCTGGTGGGCCACGATGCAGTCTTTGTCGTAACAGTCTTTCATCTCGAAGAAGGGAGTCTCCAATTCCGGCGCCTTGGCTGCCAGCAGCAGACTATAGATGAGCAGGTCGTAGAGGGGTTCATCCCTGTACACCTTCATAACGGAGTTTGCCGTGATGGAGTCTATACGCAGGCGCACCTCGTCGCTGCTCTGGTAAGCCTGCAGAAGTTTGTCGGTGAACATGCGGACCTCCTGTCCGAAGGCATCGAGGCCACGGGTGCGAATCACCGTCATGTCGAAGAATGATTCCACCTTCTCGTCGCCATAGTTTTTGTCCCATTGCTCGACACAGGCCTTGGTATAGTCTTTCAGTGCGCTTTCCGTATCTTCGTTACAGTTTGCCAGCAGGTTCGTCAGCACCTTATAGTCGCCGCCCCAACCTGGCACGAGGAAGGCAGAGGCAACGATATAGTCGGTTCTGTCTTTCAGCTCAAACAGATACTCCATACAGTTCATCAGACAGGCGTCGAAGTAGATGACCTGAGGTTTGATGCTGGCCTTATCGACGGCATACTTCAGCGAGTTCATGGTGAGCTTGTCGCTTTTGGAGTAGTCAATCAAGAACGAGCGCGTCGCATTGGCGGGGGCATAGGGCAGTTCGTCATGAGGGGTGTAGCCTGCGCCGTGGTCGCTAAGCAAGAGCACATAGTGCTTGGCAGGGCAGACCTTGGCGGCCCAGTTGATGAAGCTGATGAGCGAGTCTGCATTGGCGATATGATCGTTAATGCCGCCATACACGTTGTCGGCCACCATCTGCTGTGCCACAGTCTTCTTGGGATCAACGGTGAAGCGGAAGGTGAAGTTGCATCTGTTCTTCCATTTCTTAACCCAGGGCTTCATCTCTGCCAGATATTCCTCGATTTCGGCCTTTTCTTTGGGGTCGTCATAGTTTTCGGGGTCATAATTCAACAGCTCCTGGAAATCATTCTGACTGCTAAACTTATACTGCACGGCAATCTTCACCTTGCTGTAGGAGGCATTGTCAGCAGTATAGAATTGCTCGATGTTCATCAGGATTTCATGATCGAGATTCGTACCGCCGTAGCCGTAGAACAGGATGGCATAGTCGGCCATCTCTGGGGTGTCGGGTGTATCGGGTGTGACGGGGTTTTCGTCGTTGTCGCTGCACGCCGTGAACATGGTCAAGGCACAGACGAGAATTGCAGATCCTCTCCACCAGGCAGCTTTCACCCATTGCATCATTGGTTTCATCATGTCACTCTATTTGTTTTTTTCTTTATTTCAGTAATCCTTCTTCTTCAAAGAAGCTTTTGGCATCGAACCATGTGATGGGCGAGGCGTGTACCTCACCACCGCCACGGTAGATCACCTTCGCGCCGACCTTAGTCCAGGTGAAAAACCCGTCCATGGATTTGCTGATTATGATAGTCTCGCCTCCACGTACAAAGTCAATGTTTGCGAGGTTGTAGGGAATTTCCACCATGTCCTCCTTCAGTTCTTTATAGTCGGCAGCGCGGAACACCAGTTCGTGCTCTTGGCCGTCTTTCTCATAATAGATGATGTAGCTCAGTTTATCGGTCAGCAGGTCGGCACCATCGACAGCGACGAGGGAAATGCCTAAATTAATGGTGACATAGCTTGTTATTTCGCCATTGGTCATCGTAATCTCAGGCGCTGCTGGTGTCGCCGCTACCTCCTTCTTCTTCGTGAAGACCATGTTTTGGAATTCTAAGTATCCGTAGGGAGAATACATGCGATACGAACTGCTAAAGCCTATCATCTGACTGGAGCTGATGACGCCCTGCTGGGCATCGTAGTTGAGGACGATGTCGGTCAACTCGTATTTCTTAGGACCTTTTTCGACGAACCCCGTCAGATAATAGTCTTCACGAGCCAGATTTCCTTGCCATGAGCCTACATACTGGAGGGATGGGATGGTGATGGTCTGCCCGTCGGAGCTGAGCGTGCCTTTTGCCCATCCATTGGCGAGGACAAAGGTGAATTTGAAATAGACGTCATTGCCGTCGAAGCAGAGTAAGACTTCGTCCATGCCATCCTCTATTTTCTCCATCCAGATTCCATCTTCATCAAGAGCCATGACCTCGTAATCGAAGCGGTACGCGCTGGCTGCGATGCCGTCAGGAGGCAGGATGGGGTCGGGGAGGACATAGCGCTCCTTGGCGATGTAGGCATCGTAGAAATAGTAAGGATAGGTTTGCGTGTCGAGGGCATACATGGCAATCGAGTTGTCACTCTCCATGACACCCTTCTCAGTATCGTAGGTCAGTGTTAAGTCATCGACTTCTTCGCCTTTACCACCCACAAGAAACACTTCCTGCCATTCTTTGTAATAACCCAGGAACTGTCCTCTATCTATCGTGATGACGCCATCGGACAAGCGACCCTTTACCCACGTCAGCGGCAGCGGCTGGAAGAGTCCCTGGATATAGACATCCTGCCCGTTGAAACCTATAGTCACGCCGTAGTTAAGGTTGTTGTCATTTTTGTTAGCGCCTGTGATATACCACTGCTCGGTGGTCACCCCTTCAGGCAATGTCACCATAGGCTGTTCCTTGAAGCTGCCGGGCATCACCGTGGCGCTCCGGATGACTGGGACGGAAGAGGCGAGGGAAGGAGTGAGAGGGTCGCCAGACTCAGCAATAGCTGGGGTGGGAGCAGAGGCACCATCGGCGGCAACGAGGGTCAGGATGCGCATCTCTGCGTCGTAGGAGAACTCAAGGTCGGTCACTCCGCCTTCTGCGGGCGATGCCGCCAGTGTTCCAGTATTCATACCGATGACATACTTCTCGCCGTCCTTATCTTCGCCCACATATTGCCCGCTCTTGAACAGACAGGTGCCTGCATCCGTCAGTGTACCCTTTATGAAACTCTCGGGGAACGACGAGGAGAATCCGGCGACATAGACGTCCTTACCGTTGAAGGCCACCTGCACGTTCTGCATGTCATAGAACTCCCGCTCACCCGTCGCCGTATTCACGGTTTTCTTCGTCTGCATGGTGTAGCCTTTGCTCACTACACCCGGTGGGAGCGTCACCAGCTTTCCTGAAGGTTCAGGCGGGGTGACGGGGTTGATGACAGGGATGTCGTAGCTGTTGCACGAAGCGAATGACATTGCGCCACAAATAACAATGGCAGCGAGCACCCAATTCATAATCTTTTTCATTTATATATTATGTTTAGATCAATAATAGTAATTATCGTAATAGTTATGTTATCGAAACATGGTGCAAAGATACACATTATTTTTTAATTCCTGCATAAAAAAGAGAAAAAGTTACGCGCCAATATTTTTTTTTTCGTATCTTTGCGCTCGAAATATCATTGGCCAAAAAGTAATTGTAAAATAACGTGTAGTCCGGTCATGGAGAATAAAGTGAACGACGAGATATTACAACAACTGAATGAGAGTCAGCGTGAGGCGGTGGTCTATTGTGACGGACCGTCGCTGGTGATTGCTGGTGCTGGATCGGGTAAGACGAGGGTGCTGACCTATAAGATTGCGTGGCTCCTGGAGCAGGGAATGGCCCCTTGGCAGATTTTGGCGCTGACCTTTACCAATAAGGCTGCACGCGAGATGAAGGAACGCATTGGCAGGCTGGTCGGCGAAGAACGGGCCAGATATCTGCAGATGGGCACGTTCCACAGCGTGTTTGCAAGAATCCTACGTTCGGAGGCAGAGTCGTTAGGTTTTAACGCCAACTTCACTATCTATGACCAAAGTGATGCCCGTTCGTTGGTGAAGACGATTATCAAGGAAATGGGGCTTGACGATAAGGTGTATAAGCCCGCATCGGTGGCCGACAGAATCTCGATGGCTAAGAACCATCTGTTACTGCCACAAGCGTATGCCCAGAGTGCCTGGGCCACTGACGATGCACAACAAAAGCGGCCTCAGGTGGCTAATATATATATAAGGTACGCGGAACGATGTCGACAGGCCAACGCGATGGACTTCGACGATTTGCTGGTGCAGACGTGGGTACTGTTCCAGAATCATGAGGATATCCGACGGAAATATGTTGAGAAATTCCATTTTGTGCTCGTGGATGAGTATCAGGACACAAACTTTGCACAACAGGCGATTGTCTATCAGTTGACGAAAGAGCGTCAGAAGGTATGTGTGGTGGGCGATGATGCACAGAGTATCTATTCGTTCCGTGGTGCCAATATCGACAATATTCTTAACTTCCAGAGTCAGTATACGGATGCCAAGCTCTTTAAGCTGGAGCAGAACTATCGCTCTACACAGTTGATTGTGCAGGCGGCGAACTCGCTTATCAGGCGTAACGAACGGCAGATTCCAAAGAATGTGTTCTCGAAGAATGAGCACGGTGAGAAGCTGCAGTTGAAGCCTGCCTATTCAGATAGGGAGGAGGCGATGATCGTGACGCAGGACATCAAACGACTTCGAAGACAAGAGAATTGCGACTGGAGTGACTTTGCCATACTGTATCGCACGAATGCGCAGAGCCGAAGCTTTGAGGAGCAGATGCGCAAGGACAATATACCGTATCGCATCTATGGTGGACTGAGCTTCTACCAGCGCAAGGAGATTAAGGATGTGATTGCCTATTTCCGCCTGATTGCGAATCCTAATGATGAGGAAGCTTTCAAACGCATAGTGAACTATCCCGCGAGAGGTATCGGTGATACGACGGTGGGCAAGATTATACAGACGGCGCAGACCTATGGCGTGAGTCTCTGGCAGGTGATCAAAGAGCCCGTGCTCTTCCCGATAGATGTGAGCAAGGGCACGATGACGAAGATACAGGCCTTCCGCGAGCTGATAGAGGGCTGGATTGCACGTGTGACGACGGAGGATGCTTACACCCTGGGCCATGATATCATCATGAACTCTGGCATCAGCAAAGAAATATATTCTGGACGGAATCCCGAGGATATCTCGCGTCAGGAGAACCTCGAAGAATTTCTGAGTGGTATGCAGGACTTTGTGGAGAGTCGTCGTGAGGAAGATATGGGCGATGAGGTGTATCTTCCGGATTTTTTGCAGGAAGTGGCACTCTTGACCGACCTCGACAGCGATGAGGGGGATTCGAACGACAAGGTGACGCTGATGACAATCCACTCGGCCAAGGGACTGGAGTTTCCGACGGTGTTTGTGGTGGGACTGGAAGAGAATATCTTCCCGAGTCCGATGTGTACCAACTCGATGCGTGAACTGGAAGAGGAACGCAGATTGCTTTATGTCGCTATTACCCGCGCAGAGAAGCATTGCATCCTGACTTGTGCGCAGAACAGGTTCAGATACGGACGGATGGAATATGATACGCCCTCGCGATTTATCCGTGATATTGATCCGGAACTGATAGATGTGCAATCAGAAGCGGGTGGGGGAAAGACCAGCTTCAGAGACGGTTCCTACGGAGGAAGTCGCAGTCCTGAGTGGATGCAGAATCCGAGACCTGTGGCCACGCAGTTCAGAGCTGATCCCAAACCGAGGGCTGTGGCTCCCAGACAACCGGAGAAGCCTGTTGATCCGTTTGGACCGAATTTCAAACGAGTCTATAATGCTGTTGCACCTCGTCCGATGGCTTCTGATCCCAACCCGAGTGACCTGCGGGAAGGCTGTAAGATTGAGCATCAGCGCTTTGGAGTGGGGGAGGTAGTTAAGATTGAGGGTACTGGTGAGAATACCAAGGCTACTGTAGCGTTCCGCAATGCAGGTACGAAACAGCTGCTGCTGAAATTCGCGAAGTTTAAGATAATAGGATAAAAAAGAATTAGAGCGACTCATCATCGGGTCGCTCTATTTGTCTCTTGCCGGCTTTGGGCAAATGTTTCTTTTTACGGAGCCATGCAGCCTTGCGGGCTTCATAGTCCTCATGATGCTTCTCTAAGAATCCGTCAGCCATCAGTTGCTGAAATTAGCGTAGATCACACGCAGCTTAATCGGATCCGACAAGGTGCCGCGTTTCATTCGAGTGGTGGATACGCCCATCTCGTGCATCAGCGCAATGGTTGTGCCACTCGTGGAGCTGGATGAACTTGAAATAGAGATTTCACCAACAGGAACCAGTAACGCTTTATTCCAGTTCGGATGCTTTTCTACCCAATTCGGATCATGCTTCAGGCCTTTCTGGCGGTCATTATACATCTTGACGATAAGGGTGTTAATGTCGCTACTGCCTGAAAAACTGTAGGCATTCTTGTTGAGCGTGGTGTAAAAGGCATACTTGTTATTGTAGTTCTGATTCTTTTCAAAGAACGAATTCAAGCTGTCTTTCTGTATCAACAGCACCTTCTTGGGCGCTGAGAACGTATAATTGGTGAGTGGCTCCAGATTGTTGACACGTGGGAAGCTGACAGATACGGAGAGCAATGAGTCTTTCACGTGTGACGTCTTGATCTCGTCGACGGGGAAGGTCACTTCCGTAAAGATGCCTGCTGGCGTTTTCAAATAAGTGTAATCCAGGTTGGATTCTACCAGATTCTTCAGTGCAGCCTTATCGTTTTTCACCGTAATGGTCTGGAGCACCTCATTGGTTGACGATCCTGACAGGTAACTTACGAACACTTTGTCTTTTAAACCTTCTTCCTCATACTCTTCTTTGTCTTCATAGTCCTCTTCGTCAAACTTGAAACTGATATATGTTATGAGCTGTGCCGATAAGAAAAACGACATCAACCCTTCTCCGTCAGTTGTCTCGATATAGAATCCGGGACATATCTGATGAATGAAGGCGAAAGAATTCTTGAAGTACTCTGGATGTTTGTAAAAGTTGCGTATGATATAGGTGCCATAGTTCTTATAGGTGACACCGTTTTTATCGGTATAAGGCTTGTCGAGTCGAATAGCGATATGAGGTACATGATTTGATGAGGCCCTGGCGCTATCGGATATTGACATGTCTGCATAGGTGTACATCTGAGTCTTTGTCAGTCCGCCCTCACGGATATAGCCTTCCTTCACAGGATCGAAATTAGTATAGTGTACACCATCGGGAACGGGATGACTGAGCTCTGAGATCTTCAGCTTCATTGCTGCCGTAGAGTCACCGAACGTCTTGTTCTTATCGAAGAAAAGATAGATGAGACAGGAATCGGCTACTATTTCACCGTTTTCAAGACTGATAATCTCCTTGAGAGAGGGCATATCTCTATCTTCCATCATGTTGAACTGCAACATGAAGCTGTTTGCAACCGTGGTATTGGTTTCAGGATCGGTGATGCGCCCCAGATAGAGCTCACTATTATAGGTATAGACGGAATCAGGGATAAACGATTCTGTCAGTACATTGAATTCCTGGGTCGTGACATTGATATTATCATTACTGCTGGTGAGCGACATACCGACCTTGTCTGTACCTTCGTCGCAAGAACACATTGCCATTGCAAAACCAGCAATCGCTAAATGATATTTGAGTTTCATGTCTATTTTACTAGTGTTTATTCGTCTTCACTTTCTGTGTTCATATCGGGACAGATCGTATTGTAGAAAGCCTCGATAGGATCAGCAAAGTTTTCTTGTAAAGTGTTTATTAATGGAACGTTCTTTTCGGTAGCATATTTGATGAGGTCCTTATTGACACCCTTCACAGCCTCAACAATACCGTCGCTATAGTCAATGGCCAGTTTACCCAGTTCGTCGAAATCGAACTGGTCTTTGTAGGGCTTCAGCAGTTCTGCTGTGGCTTCGCGGAACTCCAAGCAATGCTTGAAGTTTGGATCCAAACCACTCTTCATGTTGTTGGCAAAGAGGGATGTAACCACCTTGGTGTTGGTAAAGGATGGCTCATCGTGATAGGCCGTCTTGATATAGAAGGGTACCACAGCACTCATCCAGCCCTGACAATGGATAATGTCGGGCACCCAGCGCAGTTTCTTCACCGTCTCCAGGACGCCTCTCGCAAAGAAAATGGCACGCTCTCCATTATCAGCATAGTCTTCTCCGTTCTCATCCTTATCCATCTGACGCTTGCTGAAATAATCGTCGTTGTCGATGAAATAGACCTGAACTTTGCACGACTGTATGGTAGCAACCTTGATGATGAGGGGATGGTCGGTCTCATCAATAATCAAGTTCATGCCCGACAGACGGATTACTTCATGCAACTGTCCTCGGCGCTCGTTGATATTTCCCCATTTGGGCATGAAGGTACGGATTTCAAAACCTTTCTCTTGAATAGAACCCGGAAGGTCTCTACCTAAAAGCGACAACTCGCTATCTGGTACATAAGGAGCAATCTCCTGATTAATGAAAAGTATCTTTTTTGCCATTCTCAAATGAATTATGCTGCAAAGGTACTAAAAAAAACGCAGAAAATCGCTAATCTGACCCCGTTTTTTGCAAAAAGTGACACATTTTCACCCGTTTTATGTTTTTTTGGTAAAAAAAACGCAATTAAACTTGGTAGTTTAAATAATTCTTCGTATATTTGCAAAAATATTTAGGATTTAACCATTAAACATTATGGCTAAGTATAACATAACAGAGAAAAGAGAAAAGGAGGCCGCCTACCGTAGTTTAGTGAGCCCCAAACTGATGGACGAGATGCAGGAGAAGATCATGAACATCATTGTCATGCAGAAAAAGTATCGTGACAAGGATTATTCTGCTAAGAAATTAGCGGAGGATCTTGGTACAAATACCCGTTATATCTCGGCCGTAGTAAATGTACGTTTCCATATGAATTATACTTCATTTGTGAATAAGTACCGTATCGATGAGGCAATGACCATTTTGGTGGACAAGCGTTATCAGGATCTCCGCATGGAGGAGGTTAGTGATATGGTAGGCTTTGCCAACCGCCAGTCGTTCTATGCTTCATTTTTCAAAATCATGGGCATTACGCCGCGTGAGTATCGTATTTCCCACTTAGCCCAGCATCCGTCATTGAAGAAGGCTACGAAGGGCTCCAAGAAAGAAAAATAGGAGGACGTTTAGTGGGATTTGTTTATCAAGACGAGCGTTTTGCTGACTTGCAGCTTCTGCGTTATCGTCTGAATGGTTTTGACGAGTTGTCGCTTCGCCAGAAGATGCTTATCTATTATCTGTCGAAAGCGACAATTTTTGGTAGAGACATTACTTTTGATCAGTATGGTAAGTATAACCTCCGCATCCGCAAAATGTTGGAGGTCATTTATTGTGATGCGACCATTGCTCATGATACAGCTGATTTCCAGGCTTTGGAAGTGTATCTGAAGCGTATTTGGTTTTCGAATGGTATTTATCACCACTATGGCTGTGAGAAGTTTAAACCGGATTTCTCTGCTGATTATTTGCGAGATGTTCTCCAAAAGGTGGATGTCAGGAAACTGCCGTTGAAAGAGGGTGAGAGTGTGGAGGAGATGTGTAAGGAACTCTTCCCTGTGATATTCGATCAAGAGGTGCTATCCAAACGCGTGAATAAAGCAGATGGTGAGGATCTGGTTCGTACGTCAGCCTGTCATTTCTATGAGAACGTGTCGCAGCAGGAGGCGGAGGATTTCTATGCCATGATGAAGCAGAAGGATGCCGGGAATGAAGCTCCTGTTTCCTATGGCTTGAACTCGATGCTGCTGAAGGAAAATGGCGAACTGAAGGAATGTGTCTGGAAGGCTGATGGTCTTTATGGCAATGCCATTCAACATATTATCTATTGGCTCAGAAAAGCGATGGAAGTGGCAGAGAATGAAGCGCAGAAATCATACATCTCATTACTGATAAAGTATTATGAATCAGGTGACTTACGAATTTTCAATCAATATTGCATTGAATGGGTTGGAGAGCACGAGTCAACCATAGATTTCATCAATGGATTTATTGAGGTGTATGGCGATCCCTTGGGGGTGAAAGGCTCGTGGGAAGGACTCGTGGAATACATCGATCAGGAGGCTACTCATCGCACGCAGACCATATCCAACAATGCCCAGTGGTTCGAGGACCATTCGCCCGTAGACAGCCGTTTTAAGAAGGCAGTGGTGCACGGTGTCTCAGCGAATGTGATTTGTGCAGCGATGCTGGGTGGTGAGGAATATCCCTCGACGGCCATCGGTATCAATCTGCCTAATGCAGACTGGATCCGTGCCCGCTATGGCTCGAAAAGCATCACCATCAGCAATATTACCGATGCCTATAACAAGGCAGCGAAGGGTAGTGGCTTTAAGGAGGAATTTGTGATTGACGAGGCCACACTCCAGCTGATAGAGAAATATGGCGACATCTGTGATGATCTGCATACCGATCTGCACGAATGTCTGGGACACGGAAGCGGACAACTGTTGCCTGGGGTGGATCCCGATAGTCTGAAGGCTTATGGTAACACCATTGAGGAAGCCCGTGCCGACCTGTTTGGACTCTATTACATGGCGGATGACAAACTGGTGGAATTGGGTCTGACACCTGACAAGGAAGCATATAAATCGCAGTATTACACCTATATGATGAATGGTTTGATGACCCAGCTGATACGTATCACACCCGGACATCAGATAGAAGAGGCTCACATGCGTAATAGGGCCCTCATTGCCCATTGGTGCTACGAGAACGGCGACGCCATCCAGCTGGTGATGCTCAAAGGAAAGACGTATGTCGAGATTACCGATTATGAACAATTGCGAGGGTTGATAGCCCGTTTGTTGGCTGAGGTGCAACGAATCAAGAGTGAGGGCGATTATGAAGCTGCCCGCCTGTTGGTGGAAACCTACGCCGTGAAAGTCGATGCCACGCTCCATCAGGAGGTGCTGGAACGTTATAAGAAACTGAATCTTGCACCCTATAAGGGCTTCATCAATCCGATGATGCTGCCGGTGCTGGATGAAAACGGCGAGATCTGCGATATCCAGTTGAACTATAGTGAGAGTTATGCACATCAGATGTTGCGTTACAGCAGTGAATACGCTACGCTTATTTAATGGATAATGGACAATGGAGAATGGAGAAATAATTCTAAAGGTGAAGGAGATCAAGCAGTCGTTTCGCCAGATGATGGATGGGGCTGTGGCCAAGTCGATGCGTGATAAAGGGGTAGACTACAAACTGAACTGGGGCGCAACTATTCCAAGACTCCGTGAGAAGGCCAATGCTTATGGTAAGAACTACGACCTTGCCATTGCCCTTTGGAAAGAGGATGTACGCGAGTGTAAGATTCTGGCAACGATGATGATGCCTGCCGATCAGGTGTTACCTGAGGTGATTGACATCTGGATGGAGCAGATTACCTCGCAGGAGATTGCCGAACAAGCTGTGTTCAATCTCTTTCAGTTTCTGCCGTATGCACCTGAGAAAGCCTATACCTGGATGGCATCCGACCAACCTCTCTATCAATACTGTGGTTTTCACATTCTGGCCCGTCTATTTATGGATAAACGAGAACCGAATGAACGAGGTATCAATGAATTTCTAGACCAGGCATTAGTTGCGCTTCAAAGCAATAATATGGGCGTCAGAAAGGCGGCGATGGCGGCAGTCAGAAGGTTTGCGGAACTCGGACTGGTGTATGAGCGGTTGGCAAAAAGCGCATTAAAACAGATTAATTTAGAATTTTTATAAATTATAACTCTTTTATTTCATTGAAAGTTTGTACTTTTGTGCGGTTTTTGGAATAACAATCCATTTGACACCGCTAATATGGTAAAAATTGACGTTTGGCAAGCTGTTTTGCGCATCCTTGACAGTTATCTTGAGGTGAACAATCACCGCAAGACCCCTGAGCGTTATACTATTCTGAAAGCCATCTACAAGACAGAGGGGCATTTTACCCTTGATGAGCTGAGCGAACGACTGGTGAGGGATTATAACTTCCCTGTTAGCAGAGCTACCCTTTACAATACGCTGAACCTGTTTCTCCAGCTTCGCTTGGTGATTCGTCACCGTTTCCAGGGAGCTACGGTCTATGAAGCTTGTTATGACAATATGAGTCATAGCCATCAGATATGTACGGTTTGTGGTAAGGTGACAGAGTTAAAGACACCACTGATTTCTAATGCTATCGAAGAGACCCATCTGAAACGTTTTCGCAAGGATGGATATACGCTCTATATCTATGGCGTTTGCAGCACATGTCAGGCAAGGCTGACGAAGATGAAGAAGAAACAACAGAAAAAAAATAAAACAACAGATAAAAAATGAACAAAGGAAAAGTTGATGTCCTGCTGGGTTTGCAGTGGGGCGATGAAGGAAAAGGTAAGGTGGTCGACGTGCTGACCCCGAATTATGATGTGATAGCCCGTTTTCAGGGCGGTCCTAATGCTGGACATACCCTTGAGTTTGAAGGTCAGAAGTATGTGCTGCGCTCTATTCCCTCTGGTATCTTCCAGGGTGGTAAGGTGAATATTATCGGTAATGGTGTGGTGCTGGCTCCCGATTTGTTTATGGACGAGGCCAAGGCGCTTGAAGCCAGCGGCCACGATCTGCATGCCCGTCTGCATATCTCGAAGAAGGCACACCTCATCATGCCCACCCACCGTGTGCTCGATGCTGCCTACGAGGCCCAGAAGGGTAAGGATAAGGTAGGCACCACCGGAAAGGGCATTGGTCCAACCTATACCGATAAAATCAGTCGTAATGGTCTGCGTGTAGGTGATATCCTTGAGAACTTCGAGGAGAAATATGCCAAGGCCAAAGCCCGTCATGAGGCCATCCTGAAGTCGCTGAATTTTGACTACGACATCACTGAGGTTGAGAAGAAGTGGTTGGAGGGTGTCGAGTATCTGCGTCAGTTCCCCATTGTAGATTCTGAGCATGAGATCAACAATATCCTGAAAAGTGGCAAGAGTGTGCTTTGCGAGGGTGCTCAGGGTACGATGCTTGATGTGGACTTCGGAAGCTATCCTTTCGTTACCTCTTCGAACACTATTTGTGCAGGTGCCTGTACGGGTCTGGGCATCGGTCCCAACAAGATTGGCGAGGTGTATGGTATCATGAAGGCTTATTGCACACGCGTCGGTGCGGGTCCGTTCCCCACAGAGCTCTTCGACGAGACAGGTAAGAAAATCCGTGACCTGGGTCATGAATATGGTGCAGTAACTGGTCGTGAGCGTCGCTGTGGTTGGATTGACTTGGTGGCTTTGCGCTATTCTATTATGGTGAATGGTGTGACCCAGCTCATCATGATGAAGAGCGATGTGCTCGACGGCTTTGATACCATCAAGGCTTGTGTGGCCTATAAGCAGAACGGCAATGAGATCGACTATTTCCCCTATAACATTGAAGAGGGAATCGAGCCCATCTATCAGGAACTTCCAGGCTGGAAGACCGATATGACGAAGTTCACCTCCGAGGATCAGTTCCCGAAGGAATTCAAGGACTATATCGCTTTCCTCGAGGCTCAGCTCGAAACCCCGATCAAGATTATTTCCATCGGTCCGGATCGTGAGCAAACTATCGTCCGCAAATAATCTCTAAAGTCTATAGTCTACAGTCAAATCTCTATAGTCAAAATGAAACCAAGTATACCTAAAGGAACGCGCGACTTCTCTCCGTTGGAGATGGCCAAGCGCGGATATATCTTTGATACCATCAAACAGGCTTATCAGCTCTATGGTTTCCAGCAGATAGAGACACCTGCTATGGAAACGCTCGGTACACTGATGGGGAAATATGGTGAGGAGGGTGATAAACTGCTCTTCAAGGTTCTGAACAGTGGCGACTTCCTGTCGAAAGTCACGGACGACGAACTCCGTGAGCGCAACAGTCTCCATCTGGCCGCCCAACTGTGTGAAAAGGGATTGCGCTACGACCTCACCGTGCCTTTTGCCCGTTTTGTGGTGATGCATCGTGACGAACTGCAGTTGCCCTTCAAGCGTTATCAGATGCAGCCCGTATGGCGTGCTGATCGTCCACAGAAAGGTCGCTATCGTGAGTTCTGGCAATTTGATGGCGATATCGTAGGCTCTGACTCTCTGCTCAATGAAGTTGAGCTGATGCAGATCGTAGATACCGTCTTCACCCGTTTCGGTGTGCGAGTGCTCATCAAGATCAATAACCGTAAGATTCTCTCCGGCATTGCTGAGGTCATAGGAGCTGCTGATAAGATTGTAGATATCACTGTTGCTATTGATAAGCTTGATAAGATTGGCCTCGACAATGTGAATGCCGAGCTCCGTGAAAACGGACTTTCTGAAGAGCAGATCGAGAAGTTACAGCCCATAATCTCACTCGATGGCTCGAACGATGAGAAACTGAATGTCATCGCTGAGGTGTTGAAGGACAGTGAAATCGGCATGAAGGGTGTCGAGGAGACCAGATTTATTCTGAATACGCTGAATACTCTGGGTAATCTGAAGAATGAGATCCAACTCGATCTGACGCTGGCTCGTGGCTTGAACTATTATACCGGTGCTATCTTCGAGGTCAAGGCTCTTGATGTGCAGATTGGCTCTATCCTCGGTGGCGGTCGTTATGATAATCTTACCGGCATCTTTGGTATGCCTGGTATCTCAGGTGTTGGCATCAGCTTCGGTATCGACCGTATCTTCGATGTGCTCAATGCCCTCGACTGCTATCCTAAGGAGGCTGTCGTGGGTACTCAACTGCTGTTCATCAACTTCGGTGAAAAGGAGACAGCCTATTGTCTGCCCTTCGTGGCACAGGCTCGTGCCGCAGGCATCCGAACGGAGATCTTCCCAGATGCTGCCAAGATGAAGAAACAGATGTCGTATGCCAATGCGAAAGAGATCCCCTTCGTGGCCCTTGCTGGTGAGAACGAGATGGCACAGGGTAAGCTTACGCTTAAGAATATGGCTACTGGCGAACAGACGCTCGTCACGCCTGAAGAACTCATCTCAAGCATTAAATAATATTTTTTATCAAGAATTTGAGAATTAGAGAATTTCTTTTGGGGCTCTAATGATAGAACTCACAAAAGTTTGCCTGCAAACAATAATTCTCTAATTCTCAAATTCTTGATAATAAAACATTTAATTGGATAGAATGAAACGACTTTCCATTTTTTTTGTGATAGCCTTGGTGCTCCTGACTTCGGCAGTGCCCGATAAGACTACGACTATTTTCGTGATTGGCGACTCAACTGCTGCCAATAAGGATATCTCCGGTGGCAAGCAGGAACGTGGTTGGGCAATGGCGTTGCAGGCTTATTTCGATGATAACATTGTCGTTGACAACCATGCCGTCAATGGGCGTTCCTCAAAGAGTTTTATTGACGAAGGACGCTGGGACAAAGTGCTCCAGAAAATGAAACCAGGCGATTATGTTATTATCCAGTTCGGCCACAATGACGAGAAACCCAAGGCCGACCGTCACACAGACCCTGGTTCCACGTTCGATTACAATCTGGCCAAGTTTGTGCGCGAGACCCGCGAACATGGTGGTATTCCTGTGTTGATGAACTGTGTGGTGCGTCGTAACTTCTTTGTAAAGGCTCCAGAAAACGATGACGACGAGAAACTTCGTACCCAGACGTTCCAAGACGGTGTGAATATGGTGGAAGGCGATTCGCTCATCGATACTCACGGTCTCTATCGCGTTGCGCCCCGTGATGTTGCCCGGCGTATGAATTGTCATTTCATTGATGCCAATCAGATCACTCATGATCTGGAGCAAGGTCTTGGCACCGAGGCATCCAAGAAACTCCACATGTGGTTTCTGCCAGGCACCGAACCCTCTGAGCCGAAGGGCAAGCAGGACAATACACATTATAATATATATGGAGCCCATCAAGTGGCCCGGCTATTGGCCGATGCCCTTTGTCGTGAGATTCCCGTGCTGAAGGCATATCGTACGGAGGCTGACATCACCGTCGATGCCAAGGGCCGCGGACAGTATCTCGACCTCGCATCTGCCATCGCTGCTGCCCAAGCCCGCAGCCAACAGGAAACAACGATTCAGATCCTTGGAGGCGAGTGGGAGAGACCCCAGCTTCCAAAGAAATCAAAGATCAGATTCATCCTCCGTCAAGGCGCCACGTGGAAGTCTGACTCAAATATGTCATAGTCTTTGTTGTAAGCAGGTGACTGTATAGACAACAGGTTGAGCACGGAATGGAAAACATAATGTTGCTCAAGCACTGCCGGCAATTTGCCTGCCGGAGCATCCTGCATGCTTGATGTCTTCTTATAGGTTCTGAAATCATCCGAAATCCATACTAGGAATGGTATCTCGTATTGTTCCTTTGGTGCCAGTCGCATTGGAAGACCATGCATATATAGTTTGTTCTCGCCAAGCGATTCGCCATGGTCTGAGATAAAGATCATGGCACTGTGCCAGTCCTTCATCGCGCGTAGGGTATTAATGAGACTGTCCAGTAGGAAGTCTGTGTAACGTATGGTATTGTCGTACGCATTAATCAGCATGCCGACGTTTTTCTCACCTTCTTCTATACTCTTTGCTACAGGCTTATACACCTCAAACTCCTTGGGATATTTATCGGCATATTTCGGACCGTGACTGGTGCTGGTGTGCAGTATGATGAGCACTTTGTTTTTCTTGCTTGACTCTATCCGTTCACGAAGTCCTTTCATGAGAATATCGTCGTAGGCATTACTCTCACCAGGATACAATGCGGCAAGTTCAGGGTCGGTGAGATATTCGTCAATATGTATAGGTGGCTCTCCCCAGTTGGAGGTGCGCCACGACACGTCAACGCCTGTTCTGAAAGCATAGTTTGGCAGTAGCTCATGCAGATCGTCGCTGTTTATGGGTTCAAGGATAGCCTTGGTGCCGGCTGTGGTGTATGTTGCGCATGCAGTAGCCTGATACACCTTCAGTTCTTTTTGCTTTGACAGCCGTGGATTGGTGTCGCGTTTGTAGCCGTAGAGTTGGAAGTTGGCTTTACGTGCCGACTCGCCGATGACGAGTACCACAACGGTCTTCTGATGGTCTGTGATAGTGCCGTCAGGAAGTTTTATTTCCTCGGCCTGTTCGTCATGATAGCTACTGATGACGCGACAAGTATTTACTACGTATGACCACGGTTGCAGCAATCCTCCCAACTCGGTATCGTGCTGACTGATCCACAGTGTCTGGTTGATATTCATCGATGCTATTGCAAGGACGATGGCCAATGAACTACCACAGTAAATCCCCATTTTCTTCGCCTTGCCAATGATTACCGGTTGAAACAGGCAATACAAGGCAGGCAGGACGCCGCAGGCAACGATGAAGAGCCACAGAGGCCAACTAAAAAAGCCTGAAGCCTCCGAGTATCTGGTATTGAATACGTTTTCAATGGTCGTAGCATCTATCATCACGCTGTAGGTGATAATGAAATAGACAGCCGTCGCGTTGATGAGTGAAAAGATTGCCAGCAAAATACGTCCGACCATCCTCAATATCCACATCACGAGATATGTCATCATGAAGTTGAGCATCAACATGATGACAACAAGTGATGTCAGTAGGAATATCTTCCCACCTGTATTTTCATTGGTATTATGAGCTACATAATTAAAGAAAGGTATGTTATAAAGTAACAACGTTCCTATACTCACAATACATGAAAAAACAAAAAGCGATATGGGTCTTATCTGTTTCATGCGGCAAAGTTACACTTTTCTATTGAATTATTACCTTATTATAATTATAAAATTGCATAAAATTTGAACGATATTGACAGTTTATATGCTAAAAATGTCTATCTTTGCAAAAATAAGTAACAATGAGAAAATGAAAAGGATTCTATGGTTAGCTTTTCTGGTTATTGGTACTATTGCCAGAGCCCAGAGTGAGTATGAGATTAAAGTTGAGAGTAAGCATCCCTCGGGAATCATCGACGAGATGCTCTATGGACAGCTCTTCGAGCATATCTATTTCAGCGCCAATAATGGTGTCTGGCAGGAACTCATACAGGAACGTTCGTTCGAACCTGAGCAGTATCCTGGCATTCATCCACGTGACGGTTACTTCGACGGCTGGTTTATGGACGATGACATGGTGCTGCATTCGCCCACCCGATACGAGCAGCCACTTAAGATCGACAGCATCAACACCTGTGACTTCGACCTGACGATGGATGTCAACTGGCGTGCCTACAAGCTGGCACGACGCAGTTGGAGCGGTGGTCTGATGGACATCCGTTTTGCTTTCCGCAACAAGGCCGACGGATCACCATATTTTGTTCGCATACACGATCCGTATTATGAGAGCCGCACCTTCACCCCAGCACAGACGCAGTCGCAGATTGATGCTGCCAATGAGGCTGCTGCTCGTGCCCGGCTGCAACAGCAGAGTGCTACGTCCGATTTCTCCATCTGCACTATGGAGATGCGCGAAGTGCAAGGCTTTGGCGGACGAACCCGTCGCATGAATACGCTCACGCCATTGGTATCGGCTCCTGCCACCAAAGAGCAGGTGAACGAGGATCAGAAGTGGCACAAGCTGCGCATCGAGAGTCGCAGCAGCAAGGTGACGGTCTATTGGGACGGCAAGGAAGTGCTGACCTACGACGGTTTGGAAAAGGCCGACCGCAATTTCGTGACCTTCTGGGTGAATTATACCGAGGCGACCTACCGCAACATCAAACTGACAGCTGCTGATGGTAAGACATTGTTTGAAGGCACGCCTGGCGATGTGAAGATTCCTGCTGTTGCTCAGCAGTGGACTGCCTTCGGCGAGGGTGGCAAGTTCCGTCTCGTCAAGGACGATGCTGTGAATATGCGCTACTCTCAGGAAATTACGGCAGGAAAGACCGAGGCAGGTATCTTCCAAGGTCCGCAAAACATCGTCGCAGGTGAGAAATTCGTGGGCTCCATCTATGCTAAAGGTAAGGGCGAACTCATCGTCGGATTGCGCAGTACGAAAGGTAATATCATTGCCCGCCAGTCGTTTAAGGTTAGCAAGGATTGGAAAAAATATGAATTTACGCTTGATCCCGAGAACATCGAAGGTGAACTCAGACTCACCGTGGATAGCACCCAGACCCCTAAGATGATTACTAAGATTAGCTGTGATGGCGATTTTCTCATCATGGTGAAGAACGGAACGGTTCAGGTCGATATGGCGACGATGACCACTCAGACGGGGCTCAATCTGGGCGGATTCCGTCCCGACATCCTACAAGCAGTCAAGGAGTTACATCCTACCTGTCTGCGCTGGCCGGGTGGCGGTTACGTGGCTCAGTATGACTGGAAATGGGGAATCGGTCCGCAGGAGAACCGTGAGCGTTGGGCACACTGGATGTGGATGGACTACGACCAGAACTGCTTCGGCACCGATGAGTTCATCCGTTTCTGCCGTGAGGTCAATTCGGAACCGATCATCGTGGTGAGCGTCAAGTTCGAACGTCCTGCTGACGAGTACGATAGTATTCTTCAAGATGCTGTCAACTGGCTGCGCTACTGCAATGCTCCTGCCACCGACGAATGGGGTGCAAAGCGTGCCGCCAACGGCCATCCGGAACCTTACAACGTGAAGTACTGGGAGATTGACAACGAGATGTGGGAGATGGGCATCGAGCGCTATGAGAAGTGCGTCCGTGAATTCAGCACCGCCATGCGCAAGATAGATCCGAGCATCAAGATTATAGCCTGTGGCGGATTCCGTGAGGACGAGCAATTCATCCAACGTAGTGGTAACTATTTCGATTATCTAAGTTTACACCACTATGAGCAGCAGGGTGGTTATGCCACGGGGCCCGCACGTCTCGCCCAGCAGTACGACCGCTACGCCCAGATGATTGCCGATGGCCCGAATCCGAACATCAAACTCTTCATCTCGGAGTGGAACCTGAACAGCATCGACTGGCGTACAGGTCTGTTTGCCGGTGGATTCCTCAACATGTGCGAGGCCCGCGATATGGTGGCGATGGGTGCTGCGGCGCTCTTCATCCGTCGTACCGATGCACCCGACTGGAACAATGCCTTCATCAACTTCGACTATAAGGATCTGTTCAAGGCTCCTAACTGCCAGGTCACTGAGCTCTGGTACGACCATTTTTCAAAGTATCGTTTGGCATATAATGGCGACACAGGCAATCTCAGTGTGAGCACTACTATGTCGGAGAATGGTGCCAATGTGATTGTAAAAGTTGTTAACCCTACTGACGATCCTGCAACGTTGCGCATCAAAGGCGATTGGATAAATGTGTCTGGTGCTGAGTTCGAGTATTACGCACCGGGCTCGCTAACCGTGGCTAACAGCATGGAGAACAAACATGCCGTCGCACTCAAGAAAACAACCGCCAAGATAGAAGGTAACGATGTTCTACTTTCTGTACCCGCTCTATCTGCTGGTGTGTTGACGATTTCTGTTGCAAAATAGTAAAGAAAATCCTTATATGACAAACGAATATCAGATACGGGTGGTGCCGGAGGTGGCGGCGCAGGAGGACAGACTAAAGGATTGGTTGGCCGATGAATATGGCTTTGATGCAAGAACCATCTTTGGGGTGCGTATCCTGAAACGGAGCATCGACGCCCGACAGCGACAGATCTATGTTAACCTGAAAGTGCGGGTGTATGTGAACGAGCAACCGCATGACGATGAATATGTCAGAACGGTGTATCCCAATGTAGAGGGTAAGCCGCAGGTGATTGTGGTGGGTGCCGGTCCTGGCGGACTGTTTGCTGCCCTGAGACTGATAGAATTAGGTCTGCGGCCGATTGTGCTGGAGCGGGGTAAGAACGTACACGATCGTAAAAAGGACCTTGCGAACATCACCAAGACCCAAAAGGTTGACCCCGAGAGCAACTATTGCTTCGGTGAGGGTGGGGCAGGTGCCTATTCTGACGGCAAACTCTATACCCGCTCGAAGAAACGTGGCAATACAGATAAGATCCTGAATGTGTTTTGTCAGCACGGCGCCTCGACGGCGATTCTGGCCGATGCCCATCCGCATATCGGAACCGATCGTCTTCCGAAGGTGATCGAAGCAATGCGGAACACCATCATCAATTGTGGTGGCGAGGTGCATTTTCAAACGCGAATGACACGTTTGATAATTGATAATGGACAATTGACAATGGACAATTGCCTGGCAGGCAGGGTTGTTGGTGTCGAGGCGGTAGCCCATAATTATCCATCATCCATTATCCATTCTCAATTAGAATTTCGCGGTCCTGTGATTCTCGCCACAGGTCACTCAGCACGAGACGTTTACAGATATCTGGCTGAAGCAAAGATTGAAATAGAGGCAAAGGGAATTGCTGTGGGCGTGAGACTGGAACATCCGTCGCAATTGATCGACCAGATTCAGTATCATAACAAGCAGGGCAGGGGGAAGTATCTGCCTGCTGCTGAGTACGCGATGGTGACACAGGTGGATGGTCGTGGTGTCTATTCGTTCTGCATGTGTCCGGGTGGCTTCGTGATTCCCGCTGCAACCGATAAACAACAGATTGTGGTAAATGGTATGAGTCCTGCGAGTCGTGGCACACAATGGAGTAATTCGGGGATGGTGGTCGAGGTAAGGCCGGAAGACGTTGATGCAATGGATAATGGAAAATGGATAATGGATAATTCTAATTGTCAATTGTCCATTGTCAATTCTCAATTAAAAGTTCTTCAATTCCAGGAAGAACTTGAAAAAATGTGTTGGCAGCAAGGCAATATGCAACAAACGGCACCTGCGCAGAGAATGGCAGACTTTGTGAACGGCAAGCTGAGCTATGATCTGCCAAAGTCGTCGTATGCCCCGGGCCTGATATCGAGTCCACTGCATTTCTGGATGCCGAAGATGATAGCCAAGCGCTTGCAGGAGGGCTTTAAGACCTTTGGTCGTCAGGCACACGGGTTCCTGACCAACGAGGCGGTGCTGATTGCAGTGGAGACACGTACGAGCAGTCCGGTGCGTATTGTCAGGGATCGCGAAACCCTGCAGCATGTGCGTGTTCAGGGGCTTTTCCCCTGCGGCGAGGGTGCCGGCTATGCAGGTGGCATTGTATCGGCAGGCGTCGATGGCGAGCGCTGTGCGGAAGCGGCAGCACAATATATTATGAGTTTATAGTTTATAGTTGATTACCGTGCAAGCCGTTAAATCTTTAGTAGTAATCATCTATAAACTATAAACTATCAACTATAAACAAAAAAAATCTCCGAAATCTTTGGCGGTTTCATTTTATTTTCGTATCTTTGTGCCAGAGAATTATTTACTAACTAAAATTCATGGCACTATGAATAGGCAAGAGCAATTTATCATTACCATCAGCCGAATGTTTGGTACGGGCGGTCATGAGATTGGCGCAGAACTGGCCCGTAGGCTTGATGTAAAACTGATTGACAAACAAGTGTTGAATGAAGTGGCGAAGCGTATGAACGTGGTAGAGGAGGCTATGGAGAAAATCGAGGCCCGCAATCCACTATGGCGTGACGACTTCACGAGTTTCTATCGTAACTACATGAGTAGGGCGGAGTATAACGGTCTGGAGCACGATCGTACATCGCATGAACTTTTTGAGGCGCAGGCGGAGGCTATCCGCTCTATTGCTCAGGAAGAGTCGTGTGTGTTGATCGGACGTTGTGGATTCCACATCTTTGCCGACCATTCCAACGCCTTGAAAATTTTCATCCATTCTTCGGAGGATTGTCGTAAACGTCGTATTGCGGAGAAGTACGACCTGAGTCTCGCAGATGCAGCTGCAATGGTGGTCGATAACGACTATAGTCGTGAGCTCTACACAAAGACGTTTACGGGTAAGGATTGGACGGATGCACGCAATTACGACATCTCCATCGACGTGCGTAAGTTCGGTGTGAACGGGGCTGTTGACTTCATTATGAACTGCATCGAATAGAAATCTTTGGAAAAATTTGTCTATATACCGATTTTTTAGTACCTTTGCACGCTGAAATTTCACAGATAGTAATTACTAAAGAATCGGTATAATGAATATTTCCTACAAATGGTTGAAGGAATACGTTGATTTCGACCTCACTGCCCAGCAGGTGTGCGACGCGCTGACGTCGACGGGTCTTGAAGTCGACGCATTGGAAGAAGTACAGAGTATCAAGGGTGGACTGAAGGGTCTCTACGTGGGCAAGGTGCTGACGTGCGAGGCCCATCCTAACAGCGACCACCTGCATGTGACAACAGTAGACTTAGGCAAGGGCGAACCTTCGCAGATTGTGTGTGGTGCGCCTAACGTGGCAGCAGGTCAGAAAGTGATCGTGGCCGACTTGGGCTGTGTGCTCTATGATGGCGACAATGAGTTTGTGATCAAGAAGTCGAAGCTGCGTGGCGTGGAGTCGAACGGTATGATCTGCGCTGAGGATGAGATAGGAATCGGTAATGACCATTCTGGTATCATCGTACTGCCGGACGACGCTGTGGTAGGTACGCCTGCTGCTGAATATTATCATCTGGAGAGCGACTGGCTCATCGAGGTGGACATCACTGCCAACCGTGCTGATGGCCTGAGTCACTGGGGTGTGGCACGTGATCTGTATGCCTGGCTGAAGAGCAATGGCTACGAGACCCAGTTGCACCGTCCTGACTGCTCGAAGTTCAAGGTGGATAATCACGACCTGCCCATCGAGGTGGTAATCGAGAATCAGGAGGCCTGCAAGCGTTATGCTTGTGTGAGCGTGACCGGTTGCGAGGTGAAGGAGAGTCCCGAGTGGCTGAAGAACAAGCTGACGACCATCGGTCTGCGTCCGATCAATAATATCGTTGACATCACCAACTATGTCATGATGGCATACGGTCAACCCCTGCATACGTTTGATGCCGATATGGTGAAGGGGCATAAGATCGTGGTAAAGACAATGCCTGAAGGTACACCTTTCCAGACCCTCGACGGTGAGGAGCACAAACTTTCCGACCGCGACCTGGCCATCTGTAATGCCGAGGATCCGATGTGTATCGCCGGTGTGTTCGGCGGAAAGGGTAGTGGTACCTATGAGACCACCCGCAACGTGGTGCTCGAGAGTGCCTACTTCCATCCCACATGGATCCGTAAGTCAGCCCGTCGTCATGGTCTGAGCACCGATGCCTCGTTCCGTTTCGAGCGCGGTGTCGATCCCAATGGCACCATCTACGCCCTGCAGCAGGCCGCTATCCTCTGTCAGGAACTGGCAGGCGGTAAGGTGTCGATGGAGGTATGCGATGTCTATCCCGAGCCGATGAAGAATGCTGTCGTCGAGCTCAATTACGAATATGTTCACAATCTGGTAGGCAAGACGATTCCTGTGGAGACCATCAAGGCCATCTGTGAGAGTCTGGAGATGAAGGTGCTGGGCGAGACTGCCGAGGCGCTGACACTCGAGATTCCCGCCTATCGTGTGGATGTCACTCGTCCTTGCGATGTAGTGGAGGATATCCTGCGTATCTACGGATATAATAATGTGGAGATCCCGACCCAGCTGAAAGGCTCGCTCGTCATCAAGGGCGATGAGGACCAGAAGCACAAGCTGGCTAATCTCGTGAGCGAGCAGCTGGTGGGCGAGGGCTTCAACGAAATCCTGAACAACTCGCTGACGAAGGCCGCCTACTATGGCGAGAACGATACTTTGGTCCGCATCATGAAT
>Ga0310696_10001271_pt1 | contig 36920 bp, 22 predicted proteins | sample AusTroGonzalo_MG_4_FD_203885 | JGI IMG/M metagenome (GOLD analysis project Ga0310696, IMG submission 203885) | Bovine rumen microbial communities from tropical cattle in Woodstock, Queensland, Australia - Gonzalo_02 (v2) (version 2) | ecosystem: Host-associated > Mammals > Digestive system >... | reverse complement strand
CATGAAATGGCTCGCCATCCTCTTTGCCGTCTTCACGGCCTTAGCCTCCTTCGGTATTGGCTGCACCGTGCAGGCCAATTCCATCTCCCTGCTGGCCAGCGAGACATTCGGCATCCCCACCTGGCTGATTGGCATTGCCATCTGCATACTCACGGCCTCTGTCATCCTGGGTGGCGTCAAGTCCATTGCACGCGTGTGTACCATCTTTGTCCCCATCATGGCAGCCCTCTATGTCGTTGGCTGCATCGTCATCCTCATCATGAACAGCAGTTATGTGTGGCCCGCCATCCAACTCATTGTGCAGGCCGCCTTCAATCCCTCGGCCGCAGGTGGCGGTTTTGTGGGCGCCACGGTGATGATGGCTGCCCGCTATGGTATTGCCCGCGGACTCTTCTCCAACGAGAGCGGCATGGGCTCGGCTCCCATCGTGGCAGCCGCCGCCAAGACGCGCAACCCCGTACGCCAGGCTTTGGTGTCGAGCACGGGCACCTTCTGGGACACCGTTGTCATCTGCGCCCTCACCGGTCTGGTTCTTGTCAGCAGCATCCTGGCCTATCCCGACATCAGCTATGCCGATGGTGCCGCCCTCACCAAGGTGGCTTTCTCCAAGATCCCCTATGTCGGCGCTCCCCTACTCACCTTTGGCATCCTCACCTTCGCCTTCAGCACCATCCTGGGATGGAGTTATTATGGTGAGAGTGCCGTCAACTATATCGAGGCGCGTCGTGCCAATCGTTTCTATCGCATCCTCTATATCGTGGCCCTGTTCTTTGGCTCCATCATCAGTCTCGACATCATCTGGAATATTGCCGACTGCATGAATGCCTTCATGGCCATCCCCAACCTCATTGCCCTCCTCCTGCTCAGCGGCGTCGCTGCCCGCGAAACGCGCAAATATCTCTGGGGCAACCGACTGGATGAGGACATGGAAGAACTATAATCTGTCCCCTTAATCTATATCCTTCAGCAATGCTCTAATTTCCTGAATATCTGAGACTTGCACTGAAGGGAGTTTCTTTGAAGCACATTCTGCTGCAGAAACGCCCCTTTCAGCCTATCGTGCAGACACACAAATAGTTTCGCCGTTCCTGAAGGTTAATTTGATTATTTCTTTAAAAACATATTAAGCTGAAAAGAAACAAAAAGCATGAGAAGAACTCAATGGATTACAGAGGAAAACTCAATGAGTTATGAGTCAAAAGTCAATGAGTTATGATGTATAACTCAATGAATTACGAGGCAAAAGTCAATGAGTTTTGAAAGACACACATACACTCAAATACACTATCAGCAGAAAAAAGTTTTGCCTGCGATTAAACCTTTTCGCGCGAGACTCGTCTAAGGGACACATTATGATTAAACTAGTTTTCTCTTTTCTTTTATTGATGGGTGCCACGCTGCAAGTGCAAGCGCAGGGAGTGGTACGTGGAAAAGTGCTCGACAAACAGAATGACGAGGCACTACAGTTTGTAACCGTAAGGGTGATGGACGCCGCAGGCAAGATGGCCGGCGGCGGTACTACCGACGTAAAGGGCTCTTTCAATATCCAGGGCCTGAAAGACGGCAACTACACCCTTCAGCTCTCGATGATGGGCTATAAGGACGTGAAGCGCGCCGTGCAGATCACGCCCCAGAAACGCACCGTCCACTTCAACGCCATCTACATGGGCGAAGACCAGAAGATTCTGAAGGAAGTAGAGGTGACCGGCCAGCGCTCGCAGATGAAGCTCGAGGTGGACCGCAAGACCTTCACCGTCGACGAGGTGCTGGCAGCAGCCGGAGGCTCTGTGAGCGACCTGCTGGAGAACATCCCCTCAGTCGAGGTGACCACCGATGGTGAGATCTCCCTTCGTGGCAACTCCAGCGTGGAGGTGTGGATCAACGGCAAGAGCAGCGGACTGACCAGCGACAACCGCGCCGAGATCCTGCAGCAGATTCCCGCCGAGAGCATTGAGCGCATCGAGGTCATCGACAACCCCAGCGCCAAATACTCGCCCGAGGGTACAGCCGGCATCATCAACATCATCCTGAAACGCGACCGTCGCGCTGGCTACTATGGCTCTTTGCAGACAGGTGCCAACAACCAGAAAGGTTGGAATGTGGGTGGCAACATCAACTATTCCTCCAAGTGGGTGGATGCCTATGCCAACTTGGGCTATCGCAAGCGCAAGGGTAATGGCGGCAACATGAGCGACCAGCGCTATCGCGATGCCGAGACAGCCCCCTTCAATAGCTATCAGTATAGCGAAGGCGAGAACAACAACAACGGTGGCGGCCTCTTTGCCCGTGCCGGTCTCACCTTCCACCTCTCAGACAATGACGATATCACCCTGGCAGGTATGACCATGCAGGGCAACCGCTCGAACGACAACCTGACCACCTATGAATATGGTACGTTCGATGCCGCAGGAGCCAAGACTGCCGACCGCCTGCTGCGCCGCCAGACCTGGGGCGACGGCAAGAACCACATGTACAACGGCGAGCTGTCATTCACCCATAAGTTCAATGAGAGCGGCACCCATAAGTTGGACGCCACCCTGTCGTTCAGCAAATGGAACGGCGATGGTTCGAACGAATATCTGAATGATACGACAAATCTCAACTCTCAACTCTCAACTCTCAACTCCTACAGCTACCAGTATCGTCCCATGGACATGAACAACCGCAACTGGGAGGCGAAGTTGGACTACGAGAACCAGATCAACGAGAACTTCAAGTTGGAAGCCGGCTATCAGGGCCGTTTCTCACATGAAAACACCCCTCAGCAGAGCTTTGAGTATGCCGCTGCAGGCCAGGCCGAGCGCCTCTCCACCTCAGACAGTCGCCTGCAGGAAGACCCCTTCTTCTATAACCGCTTTATCTACGACAGCGACATCCACGCCCTCTATGCCACCGCCAACATGAAGTTTGGCAAGTTTGGCGTGATGGCCGGTATGCGTGGCGAATACTGGAAGGTCGATACCAAGAGTATTGACTACTATCAGGCGGAGACACCCTTCAAGAAGGACTACTTCCAACTCTTCCCCTCGCTCTTCCTGAACTACGAGCTCACCCCCACCTCACAGATCCAGCTCAATGTCACACGCCGTCTGCGTCGTCCCTGGGGCGGACAGCTCAACTCGTTCAAGAACACCCGCGACGCCTCGATGATCGAGTTTGGTAACCCCGAGCTGACACCCGAGTTCACCAATGCCTTCTCGCTGAACTACCTGAAGACATGGACCAACCACACCCTGTCATTAGGCACCTACTATCGCCCCACCACCGACGTGATGCAGCGCATCCGCTATCAGGGCACCTACGAGGGCCAAAACGTGATGTATATGACCAACCTCAACGTGGCCAAGAGTCAGAGTGCTGGTGCCGAGCTCATCCTGAAGGACAAGTTCTTCCGCATCCTCGACCTCACCACCACCGTCAATGCCTATTACTACAAGCTCGACGGCTTCTCTACCGTTGTCGAGGGTCAGAACGTCACTGGCGAGGGCAACGAGAACTTCGCCTGGGACGCCCGTGTGCTGGCCAGCGTCATCCTGCCCTACAGCATCTCTGTGCAGGCCACTGGCAACTACCGCTCACGCTCCGTCATCACCCAGGGCTATCGCAAGCCCAACGGCTCACTCGACCTCGGTCTGCGCAAGACCTTCCTCAACAAGACCTTTGCGCTGGCCCTCAACTGGCGCGATGTCTTCAACACCCGCAAGTTCGAGAACTACACCGAGGGTCCCACCTTCTGGCGTCATCAGAAGAACTATCGTGATCCCCGCATCAACCTGCAGCTCACCTGGAACTTTGGCAACATGACCAAGAAAAAGACCGACCGCGAAGACGAGCAAGGCGGTGGTCTTGATGAAGAGAGCACCAACTCCTTTGGCGGAGGCGGTGGATTCGAATAAACAACATACAACCGCATACAAGGAGGGCCGTTCATCTCTGACAGATGACGCGGTCCTCCTTTCGGCTCCAGTTCACGGTTGCGTTAGTTCATTACAGACTTTAGGTTGAAACAGAAGACCTACATCAGATAAACCCACAAGATGAGAGCCTCAAGAATCAACACCAATAGCAGGCCGATGATAATGAGAACATCTTCAGATACGTGATTAAAGATCCTCTTGAAAATAGGTTTGATTAACATAATTCAATTTGTCGCAGGCAAAGTTAATCGATTCTGCTATACGCACAAAAATATTTTCGCATTATTTTTTGACTAAATTAGTCAAATTTGGAAAAATGGCATAGTTAACCATCTATGTAACAATGCTTTATAAAAATAGTTCACTCTCGTTCACTCTAACAGTTTTATGGCCCTCAGGAGGTTATTTTTCAGCGAACGAGCATCTTTTTGACCAAATAATTTCTCGTTGGCACGCGCCTTGGCATTAGACAAAGCGGGCTTTGTGCAGTCCAACAACTTACAGATATCGAGCTCTGGGATACCCAGTATCAGCAGAAAGCAAACCTGCTGTTGCGGATGAACAGAAAGGCCATTTTTTGCGAACAACCTACACAGATTTGGGAAATGAGCACTAAACTGACAAGCCAGCATGTTCCATTCCGCTTCAGAGGCACACACCCTTTCCGTCTTATCCTTGGTCTTCCTGATAAACAACTGCACGATGTCGCTTTCCATCAAAGCCTCAAGTCCATCGACCAGCACATGACCGTTTTTCAGTTCCTGCAACTCGTTGGTCACCTCCGTGCGGGTTCTGATGGCCGAGACGAGCCTCGTCTCCAACTTATGGATGCGGCGCGTCTTCTTTCTCCTGAACCTCAGATACACCCACACAAAGAAGATGATGACAAGCGAAGCTATCAGCACGATATGAATGATCAGTATCGTGAGCTTGCGCGAATGGCAACGCTCCTGCTCAGCCTCCTTCTTACTCTTGGTATAGTCATAGAGAGCAGCCACCTGTCGGATGGCGTTGGTGCGCATCTGGTTGTGAAGCGAGTCCTGCGCCGCCTCATACAGTTGCGAGAACTTGCACACCGAGTCAATGTTGTTTCTCTTCCGATAGACATTCAGCAAACCCCTATAGCCTTCAGAAAGATAGCCAAAGCGAAGCTCCTTGCGGAAGTATTTCTCTGCCGAGTCCAGGTGGTTGACAGCCAGTTCATACACGCCTCGGAAATAAAAATACCCCTCGCATCCCTGTTCTATCTCACCCTTCTCGTCGAAAAATCCAGACTCCTTTTCATAGATATCGATGGCCTCCTTGGCCTTGTCCAACTCACCCCTTTCCACATAGAAATGGATGGCAACCCCGCAGAGCATCGCCGCGTTCTTGTCATCACCAATCTTTTTCAAGGCCTCGCAGGCCTCCTGATTGATTTTAAACACAGAGTCGGGCTGGTTCAGCAACACATAAGGACGAGCCAGCCTGGCCTTGGCAAGGATGACCTCGCTCTTATCCGATGTCCGCTCCACATTTTCGATATAATGCCTCAACGCCCAGATCTCGTCGCGAGGCAGGTTATGCTGAAAGAACACCTGCGCCATCTGTCCATAGATACACTTCAGGAGAACGTAATCACAATCCGTCTTCGTGGTGTCCACCAGGTCCAGCGCCGTGTAATACGCCTGCAAGCCCTCGGGCGACTCCCCGATATCCACCAGCGAGCATCCATAGATATAATAAGCCAAAGCCCGCTCCCTGTCGGTACCCTTGTCATTGAAATAATCCACCAGCGACTGCGTCAGAGAATCCGTCGTGAACAGGATGCCTGATTTCATGCGGGCATTCGTCAGCTGAAGCTGATACTGCATGCTGAGATGACGATCGAAATCAGACGAATACGCCCCAAGACTGTCCAAGACGGCCAGGGCGGAGTCGGTATCATTCTCCACCAAGGCCTCGGCACGCACCAAGGCATCACGGTATCCCTGCTGCTCTTTGCAGGCCTGCAGGACGATGCAAAGCAAAAAGACGACGATATGGCTGATTCTCCGCATGGTGCAAAGGTAAACAAAAAATCCGACAACAGCAAGTATGTGTCGGATTTTTTGTATGGCTAATTTGTAGTAACCTCCAAATTATTTAACCATCATTAGCAATTCTTGTATAGTTAATTACAAATGTATTCTCCTCTCTTGAGTCCGTGAAATTGCAAAAAAATTGCGGCTATAAGCAAGATGTCGCCTATAGCCGCCGCTTTCAATCTTTTTACCCAGGAAACATTTATAGTTCTATATAGCCATAGAAACAATATTGACCTCGGACGATTTGGAGTTCGAATTCTCCTTCAAAATTCGTCAAGACAGTTTGATGGCCTGGAAAAGGTTGTTTTTGAGTGATCGTGCATCACCTTGCCCAAAAAGTTTCTCATTTGCTCGTGCCTTCGTATCAGAAAAAACAGACTTTGAACTTCCTAACATCATCCTAATAGTTGCTTCGGGAATACCCAGTATAATCAGAATACAAATATGCTGTTGTAACGACGATAGAGGCATTCCTTCTGTGAAGGATTTGGCCAGAACCGGAAGACTCTTGCAGAACTGAGTTTCTAATAAACTTAATTCTCTTTCGCTGGGTTGAGGCCTTTCTGTTTTCATGTTCGCCTTCTTAATAAACAATTGGGCAATATCACTACTCAAGAATGCATCCAGATTATCAACGGGCTCATTCTCCTTTGCTTGCTGATAATGACCAATCTCTTTATTCAGTCTTTCAATCTCTTGCCTTAATTCGTTTTCCTTTTCTTCTTTATCCGCAATAATACTATCGTAATCCTTGCTCTTGAGCATTTGGAGTTCAACAGAAATCTCAGAACGTGCCATAATAGCACTCTGGAGTTGTTTATTTAATTTGGCAAATTCGATTCTCTTCTTCTTTTGATATCTCTGATACAACCACAAAAGGATGCCTAAAGGCACGGAGATGCCAATAATTAAGCAAATGAAATACATTTGAAGTTTGCGTGACTTCTCACGCTCTTGTTCGGTTTCTTGCTGACTCCTATTATAATTATAAAGAGCAGACATCTGATGAATGGCTGTGGTGCGCATCTGATTATGAAGTGCATCTTGCGCAGCCTCATATAACAAAGAGAAATGATATACCGAATCAACGTTGTTCTTCTTTCTAAAAACTTTCAGCAAGCCTTTATAGGCGCTGGAAAGATAGTCAGATTGGATGGCCTTGCGATAATAGCTTTCGGCAGAATCAAGATGGTTGACAGCCAACTCGTAATCACCTTTCAAATAGTAATATGCTTCGTATCCCCTTTTTATACTCCCATTCACATCGAATAAACCAGACTCCTTTTCATAGATATGCAAAGATTCCTGAGCTTTATCCCAAAGACCTCTTTCTGTATAGATATGGACCGTTGGTCCCAAGATAATGGCCGCATTCTGATTGTCTCCAAGCTGTTTAAAGGCTTCATATATTTCTTGCGTTATTTGAAGAACAGTGTCGTTATCGTTCAGCAAGAAATAAGGGTTTACCATTCTATACTTAGCAAAAAGGTATTCGCTCTCATCGGACGTCTTCTTAACATTCTCTATATAATGATTCAATGCCCAAATCTCATCGTGTGGTAGATTTTGGGCATCAAAAATCGTAGACATCTGGCCATAGATGACTTTTAATAGATTGTAATTACAATCTACCTTGGTAGTATCTATTGACTCCAAGGCAGTGTAATATGCCTGTAATGCCTCTGGTGCCTGACCTAAGTCTACTAAAGAACAACCGTAAATATAGTATGCTAATGCTCGCTCGTCATCAGTACCATTGGAATCGAAATAATCGACTAACGACAAGGTAAGAGAATCCGTCGTGAACAAAACTCCTGATTTCATGCGGGCATTGGTCAGCTGGAGCTGATACAGCATATTGAAATGGCGGTCGAAATCAGACGAATATTCGTTAAGGCTGTCTAAAATATTAAGGGCAGAATCGGGATTGGTATTCATCACTAACTCTGCTCGAGACAATGCTTCACGATAATCTTGATGTTCGTTGCAACCTTGAAAAACAAGGCAAAGTAGTAGGATTATGGTAATAGTGATTCGCTGCATGGTGCAAAGTTATAAAAAAAAGCGAACAAAACAAAGTCTGTTCGCTTTTTTTTATAACTTTAACAATGTTTTTCACATTTGCGTGTTGAGCGTTTTACATCCAACGGTTTCAGGGAATTGAGAAATCTAATCACATTCTCACATCCCTCGACTCCACACTAAATCGCTATCTTTGATCTACGATTCTTCCATCATTTGTAAGCCAGAAAGGCTCGCCTATAGGCTTTATTCTTCCTTTTTCCCAAATGCCAGTCATATAAACAAAGTCCCGTCCCATAGCCTTAAACGTCACTCTGCCATCTGCAGTCTTTCCATAATAGACAGGCACCCATGTCCGATGGTCAAGCACACAGATATACACGACCCTATCATTATACCTTGACGAGACTGATCGCTCGACATCCGTTGTCTTGCCATACTCACTTGTCACATCCGTATAGTGTGGATTAATAAAAAGACTAGGAACAGACGTTTCTGAAGAGAAGTCTTTCACCATATCCTTATTGATACTATAGCGATATCGAAACACTTTAGGCCTATGAATCAAATGGTCGTCTCTACCCGCATTGCTAGAAGAATTCATATTATAGAATGGTGTAGCCTTCGCCTCAGAATTAACAAACACGCCCCACGAATAACCTTTACTAGAGTTCTTCCAATAAGGTGTAAAGTCATAGGTCGCAGGAATACCTAAATACCGGCAAAGTAAAACAGAAAAGCTCTCATCTGCGCATTTCATGTCAAACACACGCTTCGCTTCAGCCTTCGCAGAACCAACCTTATAGCTTTGGTCAGCATAAGGATTCTTGTCTCGTCTATGCAAGACCCATTCCTGTGTCCAGCTCTTCGAGAATGGTTTTCGAACAAGGAACTCCCGACCCGTCTTGGCGTCTTTCTCTGTATCCAGGAATAATCCTGTTTGTTTGTCCATAATCCGATATAGATCAATACCCAATGGAAAGAAAACCCACTGGCCGAAAGGACGCAAACCAGCCAAATCCTTCTTATAGCCATCAACATTCCACAAAGCGTATCCTGCATAATCCACCCGAAGCAGCTGCGTACTATCTGAATCAGAATACGGTTTTAAGCCTATTGCCTGATATTTACTATAAGAAGCCGGATCAAAAGACAAGTATTGCCTTGTCTCGAAATTCTCTATAGAATAATAAATATCTGAGAATTTGTAGACAGCCAAATCCCGACGTTTAAAAGGTTCCACTGCGCCCAACTGAATATAATCCAAGCAGAGCGTATCCGATGCAGAAACCAAAGAAATGACATTCTTCCCATTATTGAAAGGCAGGGCGAAATTAGACCATTTCTCGCTAAACGACTCCATGTCACGAGTGGGCGCCAGATGAATTGTATTTATCACGGAATCATTCACCCTGACGGCCACAGAGGGGTCCCTAGCCACAGAAGCATATCTCATCATCAGTCGCTTCTGAGTCGACCGTTCCGATGCTACCATATAAGAAACTGACGATGTTTCAGGAAACATCATTTCTGCCTTACCTTTAGACGCACCTTCATAGGCCTTCGCCTCACAACCAGCAAGAAGTCCATCCTCAGCCTCATATTGTGTTCCTCGCAGAGAAAGCACCACATCATTCTTTAGCAGTGGATACTCTTGCCTGAGCATTTCACGCCAATCGCTAATAGGTTCCTGTGCCAAGCGATATGGCAGCACATATTCAAAGAAAATGGACTTATCATAGTCATTACGCCAAGATGAGCGATTCCATGCGTCACAAGCATCAGTAATGACTTTTATCAGATAGTCTGCCTTCATCACTTTGGCATCAAAGACCATGTCCATTTTTGACATACCAGAATCAGGCGAGTAACCATGAGAACCCATGTTCTCAATCAGGAACTCCGCTGCTTCATATTTCAACGGATCTGCATCGTCTTCAAAATGCGCCATAACCTTTTCCAGTTCTGGACGATTCTCACCCGCCAACTTTAGTGACTTCTCGAGGTCGCTATTGCAGGACCAACACAAAAGAACAACACAGAAAAAACTTAAGCGCGTTGTTAACTTCATTCTATTTTGATTATTCATTCTATTTTAGTCTTTTTATTTTTTCCGAACTTCATAAATATCGGCATAATAAATACTATAGCTATGACAGAGAACAGAAGTCCGCCAGCAGAGCCCACAGCAAACGAGAACCAAAAGGCCTCATCTTCACCATCAATAAAAAATGGTATGAGTCCCAGAACTGTTGACAAGATGGTAAGCATCACCGCAATAATCTTATGATTATAGGCCCTGACATACAACCGTACCAAGTTCTGATGTTGTTTGGTCCCCTGTCGTCGGCATGTATTCTGGTATTCATTCACAATGTAGATGCCGCCATTTACCGTCAATCCGCTCAACAAGACCAATGAGGCAAAGCCACCCGTTCCGAACTCTACCCCTGAGAAATAATAGGTCAGGAACGTACCAATAAACGACACAGGAATCAGCATGATGATGACCAATGGTAAACGGAGCGACTCAAAGAGTATGGCACAAATAAAGAAGATGATGACCACAATGAGCAGAATCAGCCAGTATTGCGTGCCGTTATCCTCGTACCAGCCAAAGGACGAATTCAAGCAACGATAGCCCACCGGCATCTTGGCATTAAACTCCTTGGTAATCTTCTCAATATACTTGCTGGTATAGGTATATGATCCCAGCACATTAAAAGCCACCCTCAACACATATTCCTGATTTTTCTTGGGAATACAGTTCTTGGCCTCACGCCGTTCTATCTGCATAAAGTCAGATAGCTTGGTGTCTGTTCCATTGACCTTTAGATAAGCATTCTGCAGGTGCCACAAGTCAAACTTATCTTTGGCTGACGATTTCAAATACATATCGGCCGACAAATGTGCATCTTTATACCGCTGAATATCGTAACCCGACAGCATCTCCCTCAAAGTACGATGGGTAGAATAGATATCAAAGTTATATAGCGCCATCTGCTCTTTGTCATATTTCATAAAGAACTCATCTTCCTGATTCTCATGACCAGGTGTCTCAATGGTCAGATCTACCACACGGCTGTTTTGTTTCATCACCTCGCACATATCTTCGGCAATTCTGTATAGGCGATCATAGTTATAGCCCGCAATCTCTATCCGATTAAAACGATTCTGTAAATTCAGTGAATTACTGAATCCCCTTTCACTGACGCCACTGGTGCTCCAGTCGGCTCCACCAATGGAAATCACCTTACCAATGACCTTGTTCTCCAACTGATATGGGAAGGAGGTGTGCAGATACTCATCCTTAAACTCCACCGTCACCTCGGCACCCCACCAATTAACTCTTGTCTCAAAGCGCTTAATCTCCTTAAAACCAGACAGGAAGTTCTCTAGCATCACCACCTTCTCGTTCAACTCCGTGGCGCTGCCACCCAAAGGCATCTTTGCCCTCACGGTCAGTTTCAGTTCTCGGTCTTTCTCTTGGCTGTATGTATTGCCCGACAGCGATTCCGCAAACAGTCGCATGGTGCCGCCAAACACCTTCGACAACGTCTCCTTGCATTTCAGTTGAAAGAAATCGCTACCCAGGGTTGCATTATACACCTCATGGTCTTCCCATTTCGTAGGCAGAGCATGGAAAGGAATACCAAAGGCCATCACCACCAGTATGATATAGATCCATTTACGCTTCTGGGTGAAGGCAATATATCGGGAGTAGAAATGTGTCCAGCCCATCACCAGCTTTTTCCGTCGGATATGTCCCTGTTGATAGCTCCTGTACTTCATCTGGTCTATCAATGCCGGCGTAAAGGCGTAGGCCACCAAAAGAGCTACCGACAGGTTAATGATGATAATCCAGGCAAAGTCATATAAGTCCTTCTGGATGAATTCCGGCAACCAGAATACCACCACCAACGACCCGATGGTTGTCAGAAGTGCCGCCATAATAGCCAGAAAAGCTTTCCTGTTGCGATAATAACTATAATGATCGGTCATCACGACAGAAGCGTCAATCACCAGTCCCAACGACACCGTGATGCCAGCCAGCGAATAGATGTGCAGTCGGATATCAAACAGCCAATAGGCAATCACTGCCGTCAGGATGATTGCAGTCAGCGTCACCACCATGATGGTCAGATATTTCCATTCCCTTTTGGCCAACCAGATAAAGATGAGCAGAATACCCAATGCCATCAGCGAGCGCCACACTAGCTTATGCAGTTCGCTCACCCGTTCTTTGGCCCCATCATACGTCATGGTCAGGTAAACCCCTTTCTTCAGCTGTTGTTCCAGGTCCTCCATCTGCTTTTGCAGTTTGCCCGACAAAGCAATCTTGTTGGCCTGTGCATCCACATAGATATTCAGATAAATGGTATTCAGGCCATTCACACGGTAATAACTGCCTGGTTCCCTGTTTTTATATTCATACGATGCCAGATCATTCAGATAGACCGTTTTTCCATCCACCTGTCCGATAGGAATCTCCTCCAACGGCTTCACAAACTTGTCGGTGGTCAAGAACAAATCTATCCTTTTCTGATTGTGCATCACCTCCCCGACAATGTCCTCTCGTCCCATGAAACTGCGAATGCCAGCCTCAATATCGTATGCCGACAGCCCATAGTTGGCCAGTACAAAGGGATTATAGGTTATTTCAATGTATTTACTGACGCCGCCAGTCACCTCCACGCGCTTCACATCTTCCAGTCGCTTCAGTTCCGGCTCCACCTTCCATTCGATATATTCCTTCAGTTGCTCATCACTCAGGTTGGAGTTCACCTGATAGCTGAGCAGCAACTGTGTCGTTTCACTCTTTTCATTTTCGTTCACCACCTCTCCGCCAGTCAGCGATGGATAGCTCACTCCCTCTGGCAGTTTCTTATAAATCTGTTTCAGAAGCGATGATATTTCGAATTTCACAGACGACACATCAGCGCCCTTCTTCAACTCTACATCTACCCTGCCCGAACCGAAGTACGACTCAGACGATACGCTCTCTACGCCTTTTACAGATGCCACCAATCCCTCTATTCTCGACGTCACGTTCTGTTCAATGACCTTGGCCGATGCCTTGGACCATGAATAAGTCACCGTCAGCGTCTTTCCTTGTCGTGGACGGGGATTATCGGCCACGTCGATACTTGGCAACAGGGCAACACCTATCACCATCAGAATGGCCAACGTCAGCAGCAGTGTGAAATTAGAGACTCTCATACCTTTCTATTTTTTATATATGAGGTAATAGAACAAAGGAATCATAAACAAACTAACCATGGTGCCGATACCCATTCCCACAATGATGGTCAACGACAATGGATACTGCAGGGCCGATCCCATATCTCCCCTATGCAGGAAAGGCAGAATGGCCAGCATCGTCGTCAGCGATGTCATGATGATGGGTTTCAGTCTGTTGTGTCCTGCCGTCATGATGGCTCGAAGCAGCGGCATACCCCCACGACGCAGTCTGTTAATAGTATCGATTTTCAAGATAGAGTCGTTGATAATGATACCACTCATCACCACGATGCCAATCATCGACATCACGTTGACCGACTCCCCAAGCAACCAGAGTGCTGCTACAACAAAGAACACATCGACCACCATCTCCAGCAAGATAATCAAAGGTTGAATAAAACTCTCAAACTGCGCTGCCAGAATGAAATAGAGCAATGCCAATGCCACACTCAGCACCAATGCCAGTTCCCCAATCAATTGGCGACTGGTGAAATAGCCACCAGCAAACGAGGCCGACAACTCGCTCTTCGGCTGATGCACTTGATTCTCCACATAGTCCATCACCTGCTCCACCTCCTTGTCTGTGGCATTCAAGTCAATACTATAGAACTCACCACCATTGCCTGCCGGCAGTCGTTTATAGTCCTCCCCTTTGGTCTCCTTCACCAAATAGGCAATGGGGATGTCCGTTCCCTCGCTATTCTTCACGGTGCTGTTCAGAATACGATTGCTCTCCTTATCATCTGTTCCCACAATCACGGGCACACTCTGTGCACCGTCATTGATTTCAAAGATACGGTTACGGCTCATTTGCTCTTTCAGTCTGCTGTACAATTGATCGTAACCAACCTTATATACCGCCATCTGCTCCATATCAGCCACATAGCGGATATTCGTCTCTGTGACAACTGGCATCACAGTAATACCTGGGAAGCGGGCACGCAAAGAATCCGTAAACTGTCGTGCCGATGCGATGCCAGGCCTCCTGCCATCCAGATCTTGCAGATGTATTTCCAGATCAGCCTCATCGGTCGAGAAAATCATATTGTAAAGACTGCCAGACTCCCCAAAAGTAACCGATGCCGTGGGATACTTCTGCTGCAACTCTCCAACCACCTTTTCTTTTATCTGCTCCAATCCTTCCACCGACTTCGCCTTCACATAGACAATGGCCTCCGATGCCGTGATATCCTTGGTGTGCGACAACAGGAACTCCTGCGTACCAGCCAGCGAAGTCGATGTTTCCACCTCATCACCCAGTGCTTCCATCAAATCCATCACTCGCCTGTCATTCTCAACCGCCGAGATACCCATGTTCCAGTCAATGGTCATCAGCATATCGTCCTGCTCCACGCTCGGCATGCGTTCTTTCTCAATCTGCCAGAAGATCACACCTGTCAGAGGCACCATACAGGCCAGCATCAACAAACAAATCTTGGCATGGCGAAACACCCACCTCATCACCTTTTCATAAGGATAATACATCACGGTGCTCTTGTTCGCCACCACAGGCGCCTGCTTCTTTTTCTTAAAGAGCAGATGGAAATATACTGGAATCACCAGCGTTGCCACAGCCAACGAAGCAAACAAGGCTATTGTTACGCCCATGGCCTGGTCATAGAACAAAGTTCCAGCCACCCCACTCAGGAATATCAGCGGAATAAACACAGAACAAGTGGTCAGTACCGAGCTCAGCATCGGTGCAAACACTTCCTTTGTGCCTTTTACAATAGCCGTTTGCAGCCTGTCCCCTTCTCGCCATCGGCGCATCACATTGTCAATCACAATGATAGAGTTGTCCACAATCATGCCCACGCCCAAGATTAATCCCGACAGCGAGATGATGTTCATCGAGATGCCTAACACATAGAAGCAGAGCAACGTCAGTATCAATGAGAGAGGAATGGTCATCACGATAAGCAACGACAATCGCCACTGGCGCATAAACAAGAAGAGAATCAGGCAAGCCAGCAGAACACCCACATAAAGGTTCGCTTTCAGGTTGCTGATGGTATAGGTCAGCAGGTAGGTCTGGTCTCTGGTCAGTTCAAACTCAATCTCCGGATATTCCTTTCTCATATCCTCCAGCAAGTTATCCATACTCTGCTGGAGGTCAGCCATCTGAGCGTCATTCTGCTTGATGATGGCCATTGTCACGGCGTTCTGTTTTCCATGACGGTCAATGCCGTTACGCTGTGCCACCCGCTCCTCAATACTGCACAGGTCTTTCAGCTGTAGCAAACGGCCATCATGGTTGATATAGATATTTGCCACATCGTCCTTAGTGAGCAGTTGCGAGTCGAAATGGATGTTATAGCGATACAAGCCATCCACCACACTGAGTGCCTCCAGAGTGATATTGTTCTTTTGAATCGCCGTTTCAAGGTCATGAGTTGTCAATCCCAGCGTCTGCATCTTATCGTAGTAGGGCAAACAGGTAATCTCCGTGCCCACCGTCCCGCTGATGTCCACCATCGCCGTTTGTGGCAGTTGCTCAATACGCTTGCTCACCACACCTTTGGCAAACCGTCCCAGTTGCGCAAAGGCCAAGTCATTCGATTCGTTCTTGAGCCAGACATCCAGATAAAAGGCAGGAATATCCATGGCGCTGGCCTTGATGACCTTGGGGCGCTCCATATCCTTAGGCATGATGTTCATCGTGCGGTCAATCTTTTCGTTGACTTCGATAAACAACAAGTCAATGTTGCTGCCAGGCTCAAAGGTCATTATCACATAGCCCGCATCCATTCTGGACTCACTACGGATGTCCTTCACACCGGCCACCTGCATCAGCTGTCCTCGGAGCGGAGAGATTACATCACGGTCAATCTCTCGGGCAGAGTAACCAGGCATGTTGGCCTGTACCGTTATCTGCGGCACATCAACGTCGGGCATCAACGACACGGGAATATAATGCAGTGCCAGGCAGCCCATCACCACAACGGCGATGAGACACATAGTCACTGCTATTGGACGGAGAAGAAGCTTTTTCATCTTTTTAGTTCAATTTTACTTCTGTATCATCAGCCAGGTTCAGATTACCTGAAGTTATCACAATGTCACCTTCATGGATACTTGTCTCTTTTCGCTGACAGCCTGTAATGGCAAAGGAGTTGATGTTGGAATGCAGCACATCCACATACGTCCACACAGCATGTCCTTCCTGATATAAGAATACCACATGATAGCCGTCACGCTCTACCACAGCATCCTTTGGCACCACAAACATATTGCGCACCTCTTCCTCCACAACGATTCTAACGTTCATGCCATCAATCAGTTCACTGTTCTTGTTATCAAGCCTTGCCATGACCTTAATCAATCCCTTCTCGTCCACCTGCGGATTAATCTCTGTGATGATGCCCTCGAACGACAGGCTGTCTGCCACAAACGGCGAGACCTTGATATGCTGACCTTTCTTCACATTCTCATACTCAGCCTCTAGAATCTTGAATTCCACCTCAAACTGCGAATCGTCAATCAAAGTACATATCTTATTGTTGTTCTGATAGGGGCGAGCCTCCAAGTCGGCAATCCTGCCACTGAAGGGCGCATAGAGATTACACTCATCCAAAGCCTTTTTGGCAGACTGCAACTGGTACTGAGCAGAGAAATAGCCCGATGTCACCTCGGCACGCTTCATCACATCCTGAGGCACATCTTTCATAGTGGCATCATAACCCAAGCCAATCAGCTTATCCACCAGATCCACTTTGGCACGTTCCAGTTCCTTCTCTGCTTTTTCCAGTTCACGCAGTCTCTCGCGCTTGTCAAGTGATGCTATCAAAGCGCCCTTGGCCACATTCATGCCCTCTTTCACATAGATTTCGGCAGTCATGCCCTGTGTCAAGAAGTTCAGTTCACTCTTGGCCTTCGCACGCAGTCGTCCGTTGCATACAATCTGCTTGTTAAAGGTTGTAGAACGAAGCGTCATCGTATCTACATACGTTTCATTCATGGCCTGCTGATGCATCTCCATCTCTTCAGGCGCCTCTTCTTTCTTACTGCCACAGGAAGTCATTCCCAGGCAACCAATGGCAATAGCCAATATGATAAATCTGTTCATACAATCTTTTATTATTTATTTCTTATTGATTACGGTATTAAAGTCAACTGTCAGATTCTGTCTGCCCACCCAGTCATAGAGTGTTGATTTCCTCAGGTTATAATAACCCGTCCAAAATGTCTGTAACTGACGGATATATTGTGCGCGGGCATTTTCTGATTCCTGTTGAGCCGTGTTCAAGTCTGTCACGGTGACGGCCCCTGTCTCAAATCTTCGCTTAGTAATGTCATAGCGCTCATCAGCAATATCCTGTGCCCTCATAGCATTCTTGCATTGCCCAGACTGCATGTTAAACTGAAGGACACTGGTCTGCAAATCTTGTACGTAAGTCTCATGCGCCTGTTCCAATTGCGTCTTCGTTACCTCAAGGTCTGCCTGAGCCATCTTTACCCGGCCCTTACTCACTCCCCAGTCAAAGATAGGTAGCGAAACCGTCAGCCCCACAATCTCATTATCCTTCAAATCCCGATAGGCCTCCCTGAAATGATTGGCTGTGCGATTAAAGCCCAATTCACTGTTCAGCTGTACCTGGATGCCCTTGTTCGCTTTAGCCTGTGCCAACAGTTTCTCAGACTCCAGACGACTAATCTGTTGTTGAAGCACGTGCGTGGAATTATCCATCGCCTTGCTCAGCACCTCATTCACATTTACCACGACATCGGGAATGCTATAAGGCGGCATCAACTCCATGTCTTCATAATTAAAGACACGCAGATAAGAGAACAAGCGAAACTTCTGGTTTTTCAATGTCAGTTCATTGTTGTTCACATCCACCTGAGCATTCAGCAGCGAGAGTTCCAGTTGCAACAACTCACTCTTCGTGATGGTGCCAAGCTCCAATCGCTTCTTGGCAATCTCAAACAAATATTGTCTGTCCTTAAGGGTGCTCACACTCTGCTGGTAGGTGGACTGGGCTGACAGAACATTAAAAAACAAGTAAACAGCCTGAACGGCCACCTCTTCCATGGATTCCAGATAGGCACGTTTGGCATTCTCATATCTCAATGGTTCCGTCTTCTTTTGCCATTTCAGGCTGTTATAGGCCCACAATGGTTGTGTATAACGGAGACGTATTGGCTGCGAGTTATAAATCTTGGAATCATAACTGAACTGATCCAGCCGGTAGAGATAAGACTGCACCGACAACTTACCTCCCAACGCCACGATATTCTGATCAACAGACAAGGCCAAGCTATTGCTCATAGAGTTGTTCTCCACATACGCAATACGACCGTCATCATAGTTTCGTGCCTCCACCATCGAGCGGTCAAACTGGAACAGGTTTCCAGAAAGATTAACTGCTGGCAACAACTCTGCCTGGAACGACCTGTAACTCCAGTACTGACTCATAAAGCTAAGTCGCGACACCATGGCATCATAGGACTGCTGCTGAGCAATCTGAATAGCAGAGGCCAGCGACAGCTGATCGGCAAAGCCACATAAGCTTTTGAGAGAAAGGAATACCACCAATAAAAGCAATCTTTTCATTTTTATCTGCATCATTTTTCTATCATTCGTTTGACTGTTTTTCTTTTGATTGCAAAAGTAGTTACTTTCTTCATTCGCGCCAAATAATACTATTAATCAGAATACGTCAAAGTTCGTCCACGCACAAAAAAACTCCCCATAATCATATTGGCTTACAGGGAGTTACAAAAAAAGTTCGTCAAAGTTCGTCAAGGATTATTTACCACCACACTTGCTTACCTTTTTCATAGGTAAATGGTCGTTCTTCCACTCCTTTCGTTTTGTCACTAAGGATGTATAGACCTCCACTCGGCACATTTTTGAATGTAATCTCATTCTCTGTGGCTTTCTTTGTTTCTAAAACATTCCAGTATCCATCCTTAAAGATCTTCAGTTCATACTCATCACCAATTTCAATGGTATTGCCATCGTTTCTCGGCATGTATTTCACTTTGGCAATAGTAACAGGACGATTGAATGCTAAGCCCACCCAATGACCATCGGGGCTGTTTCCATGGAAGCCTGTCAGCACATTGCTGTCAAACACAGTCTCCTTACGTTGGTTTTCCACACCCTCTGTACCTATAATACGCCCTGTCAATATATTACCTTCCGCATCATAAAACTCCAATTCGTTAATATTACAATAGGAGCCATTAGGGCTTAGATAGCGGGCATATCGATATGAATGTTTGTCCTCCACCTTTCGCTCATACCAGCACCCCTCAGTAATGCCTTCATGAGTGAAGAAGGTAACTGGTTTCTTAAATGAAGGATCATTGCTACCTTGGAATTTTCCATAACTCATTCTGAAATTGAAAAAGTCCTCCCTACCAAAGAATGGATATTTCCTAAGCAATGTCATTGATTGCAGCTTTTTCTCATTGCTTTTGACATCAATAACTTTTCCATCTGGCGTAATATAGAAAGGATTACCTATCGTCTTTAGCATACCCCTATCCATAACTGCCATCATATAAAGAATACGGCGTCCCATTGACTTGAATGTCACCTTCCCATCAACAATTTTGCCGTAGTGTACGGGTACCCAGTCTTCTTTATCACTCACACAAATGTAAGCCACCTTGTTTTCGTGATATTTTTCCGGCACCTCCCTTTCAACATGAGTTGTCTCATAATATTCGTCCGTCACATCAATGAAATCTGGTTGTCTAAAGAACGGATACACGCTCTCTTCGCCAATAAAATCCTTCATCATCTCTCTATTCAAACGGAACTGGTGTCTGAAAATCTTTGGCTTGAGGTATGGATGATAATAATGAGCCGTGTCCCCTGGCACACACCCCATATAGAAAGGCGTACCTTTTCCATTAGGAAGAATCAGCACACACCAAGCATGAGAATTTGTGCGGTTACCCCAATGCGGCGTAAAATCAATAGCTGTCGGAATACCCATTGAACGAGCCATGGCTACTTCGTATGCCGATTCATCACGACATTTTCCCGTTCGTTGCCTAACCAACTGGGCTAAGGTTGGTGGTATGCCACCTGTCTGACCAATGAACTCAAACTGACTGCACATATCCGTCACCTTGACGGCTTTCGAAGCAGCACTTCCCAACTTAAAGAAATGGTTAGCTAACGGATTAGGGCCTTTTTTCGTTATCTTCCATTTCTGGGACTCTTTACCTTTATAGATATTCTGAACAACAATGTCTTCCCCTGTATCCTTGTCTTTCGAAGCTTCCCAAAACATGCCAGTATCCTTATTCATGATCTTGTACATGTCCCCCTCAATCGGAATAATAACCCATTTCTGATGTGCCGCACCAATATAATTATATTTACCCACAGCAGCCATGGTATCAAGGCTCACCCAACGGTCTTCCAGACACATGTTTGCACTATCCTTGGGCGATATTCTCCAGTTAGAGAAGCCTAAATAATCCAGTCGCAGAAGCAGTGTATTATCTTTGACAGCATACTTTTTCAGTTTAGCAGGCTTCAGCATCGTTGCCGCCAACGTATCCATAGACACATATTGTTCCGTCTGCACATTCTGTATCTGGCAATAGCTGTCGGAAAAATCCTCCACCCTCTTTGTATCAATGCTTTCCATGCTTGACACCGTAATGTAGTCCAAACCGATGATGTCTTTTTCGAACTCAACCTTCAGATCGTTGACACCACTCTTGAAATCCACCTGCAACCCAAAACGAGTGCTGCGAAACGTATGCATGTTTATCGTAGGTTCCAAATGCAAGAGTCCCATCTTTTTGCCATTCAAACTAACTGCTGCTGTGGCTCTCCTCGCCAAAGTGATATAATGAAAGCGAATGAGTCGATGACCGGCCACTGGCGCATTAATTCTAAAAGTCACGCTGGCCTGCGGCTTATTGAGCAAGACAACTTGTCCATGTAATGCGCTGGTTTCGTCCTTCACCTCCGCATTGATGCATTCACTTTCTGCCGCCACAATCTGTTGACCTCGCGAACTCCATACAGAGTTATCGCCCATATAGGGATAAGTACGCTTGATGTATTCACGCCAGTCACTTAATGGCTCGTTGGCCACTCTATATGGAAGCACATAGTCAAAGAAAACAGATTTATCATATTCTTTGCACCATTCCGACGCATTCCATGTATCAACTGCCTGATTAATGGCTCGGATAAGGAAATCGGCCTTCACCTTAGTAATATCATTAGCAAACTTTAATCCCTGTATATCAATTTGTTTACTCAACTCATTCCATTTCTCACTACGCTTTTCTCGCGGTTCGCCCCCCATAATATCGTATGCATGGATATACTTATTTAATTCCTTTCCATAGAATGTACCATGATACGGCATATTCTCTATGAGAAAGCATGCTGCCTCATATTTTAGCGGATCTTCATCATCTTTAAAATGAGCTAATACTTTTTCCATTTCTTGACGATTTTCACCAGCTAGTTCTAGGCTCTGGTTTAGCGCATTGTCACATGACATGGGAGTGATGACTAATACCATCACTAATATTAAACCATGCCAAATCTTCATACGATTGCTATATAATTGTATTTCTTTGCTAAACATATCTTTTTGTATTTCATTTCTTGTAAAAACATGCGGTTACATCTCTGAATTAGATTCCAAATCTTACTACTTATGTATTAAGAGGTATTAATATGGCATAAGTCCCTATCAACCACGTTACTTTATCATGTATTCTACATGTTGTGCATGTTGTTGAATCAAGATAAGAGATAATAAAATAATCGCTCAAGTTTACAGAATCTTTTAGCTGATTATTCATCTTATACTTAATTGTATCTGCAAACAAAAACTCCTTTCCACTCCACTCCACCACACTCAACTGCATATTATCTGTTTGAGAGCTTGCCTGGTACACCATCCCAATACCACCTGCCACAATAATTAACAAATAGAAAAGAATTGCGACAATGTTTTTCGAATTACATTTCATATCAATATTATAAGATAATATTCCTACTCTATTATAGATTTTCGGCAACCTCTATTTCATTATGTTTCAAAGATTCGCATAGTTCTCTTGCTCTCTTTTTCATGTCTTTTGTTGCTGAAGAAGACACCTTTTCTTTAAAAGCCAATACGCGACGAGCCATTTGCCCAACTCTATCAACATCACCTTCCTTTTCATAAAGAAGCATCAATTGATAAAGGGGATATAATCGATTAGGCATCATTGCAAACGCCTTTTTATAAGCCGATTCTGCTTCTTTATAGAAGCCCATTTCTCCATAATTATTGCCCTGAACAACATAAAACATGGGATCGTTGCTGATTCGTGTTCCAAGACGTAGTATAGCATTACTGTCGTTGTATCTACCATCTTTAGCTAGTATCTTACTGAAAATAAACAGAAAATGCTCATTGGCAATCATTAACGGAAGATGATTATAATAGTCATCAATAAAGGCTGTATTATTTATCCATGCTATCATCTGATAGTCCGCCTCAGCTTTTGCTCTTTCTTTAATCTGTTGATGAGAGAAAACAGAGGTAACCACTATAAAGCAAAGCAACGACAATGGTGCAAGGGACTTCTTCAAACATTGATACCTGCTGATTGAAAAGGATAATTCCTTTTGAGAAGTCCCAGCATAGGCAGCTATCACCACAAATATTATCGCGTAGGGCAACTGGTCAAAAGGATATGAGAACATGGAGAAAATTAATAGACATAGCAATCCCTGACCCAAGGTTTTTCCACACTTTTCTAATCTTGCAAACATCAGAACAACAAGCACTACTGCAAAGCCTACACCTACAAGTCCCTGCTCTACTCCTATTTGTAGGATACTATTAAAGGCCCCATCTATCACATCTGCACTCTGAAAATTGAACGTGGGATGCTGCATACTGAAGTTTGCCATTTCCTCTGCATACTGATGACAAAAACTGCCAATGCCGGAACCGAACACAGGAGCGTGACAAAAGCTCAGAAAAGAAATCATATAAATGATTGAGCGCCCATCTGCAGATCCTTGTTTTAAAAAGTATAGACCTATAAATATGAGACACAATCCTCCAAAGACATACCATCTATATCTTTTCCATTGATCCCAAAAGATAATCCCCAAACAAATTACCGCAGAAAGAATCGCTGCCCTACTCCAAGTGGCTGGCAGAAGAATAAAGAAGACCAATGGCAACCAACTAAACAATGATGTCAGAATTGTATTTGAAGAATGATATTTTTTTCTAAACTGGCACGACATAACCAACCCCATGCTCAAAAATATTGAATAGGGACCTGGATTTAGAAAAGAACCTGATATAATGAAAAGGTAATGACGGCTACCACCATTAATCAGTTGATCTGCTCCCAAGAACACTTCGTATATTCCACAGAGTAAAATGATAACTACAATAATCCTTTCCGAGATTTGAGCAGAAGATAATAGGAGACGGATGCATCCATAGAGCGCAACCATCTGCATTATTCGCAAACAAAAGTTGGCACAAGGGAAGATTGGGTCCACATAACTCCGGAACATTACATATACAAACCACAATGCGACAACAATATCTATAGCAGACAGACGCATCTGTTGTTTACGCCACACTATTATCAAAACCGCCACAACAGCTATTCCACAAGTCACCTCTGAAAGTAGGATATCCGTTCCACTCCAATTCTGCTCCACTGGTTGAATAGAAAACCACAAGATAAAGCAGAGACATAATATGACCAATATCTTATATTTCATTTATTTAGATGATGTAATCAACTATTCCAACAATATATTCTTCTGGCACTAATCCCCAATAACGTGAGTCATTTGAATCCAGAACATTATCTCCTGCCATAAAGTAATAATCATGCTGCCACAAATGTTGGGTAAGATGCTTATCTCCAACCCAAACTGTATTGCTTTCCCAATCGCATTCAATAGGCTTTCCTGTCTCCCAAGCTAAAAGCATCTTATAAAGAGTTGCCTCATATGGCGTGACGTTCATCACGTCACCCTTTCTTGGAATATACAAGGGACCGAAGTCTCGTATAGTCCATGCGAAATGCCAATCATAAGGAATAGTCCATCTTGATGGTGGCCACAACAGCGAATCTGGCGTACCTTCTAGTCGCACTTGTTCATCTTCCACCCCAAGTAGTCCTTCGTAATTATTGTTATGGTAGTGCCCGTTGACAATTCTCAAACTATCGCCAGGCATTCCCACAATACGTTTACAAAACACATTGTTAATCACAAAACTGATTTTGTTATCATGATGGGGGAAGTTAAAAACAACAATATCGTTATGACGAGGTGATCTCAGCCCTTTTAGACGCCAAGATTCCAATTCCTGACCAGTTGGAACAAAGTGCAGATCTTTGTAAATACGCGGACCTATTAATATCTTGTTGACAATTACCTTATCTCCTGGTTTCAAAGATGGGGTCATTGATGATGTCGGGATGGTAAAATAGTCGAACACCAAGCAACGCAGTATCAACCATACTCCATACAACAGTAATATGGAGACGAACGATACTAACAAAAATTTCAAACCTCTATATAACATCTTTGACTTTTATTTGTATTAATGTCCATTATATATTTCAAACACAAAAACATCCCTATTACAATGATTGACAAGAAAAGTATCACATACAACACATGCGGCAATCTTTCCATAAATAAGTATGAAAACAGAGGAGGTACAATAGACGTCATGATTGCCATGATTACATAACAATCTAACTTTATTGTAGGAAATAGGGGGGTCCTTCCATTTCGGCTTTCCATTAAATGAAAAAATAATAGAAGTAGAGATAATACCAGCAACCCCATACTTTTATAGAAAGAAACTGCTGGCGAAAGATGAATGATCTCACCAAAGCATCCACATGACTCTATTCCACCATACAGACTTGTGTTGTTTACATAAGTGATGCTAGTAAAAAAGCCAAGTATTATAGGATAAGACCACACGACATAACTCCTGTTCACCCTTCTAAGAGACAACAAGGGCAATAGACACTCTACCATACAAATAAGAATCGCCAAGACCTCACCACATCTATAGAACACACTTAACCCTAACAACTCATTAAAGGATAGAATTGTCTGAGAAAATGAAAATACATTTATGGCCTTAGAAAAACCTGAGTATATAAAAATTATCCCTAAGATAATCCAAATTACTATTTTGCTTCTTTTCATGTCTCTTTTTTCAAATTTCTCCGATTCAAGATCAATTTAGAATTGATAATACTAAATATTATCTAAAATAGACCTATATAGCTTATCCATTTTGTCATTTGCAATTGGATTTCCAACTATTTGTACTATGTTGTTTTCATCTAAAAGCATTGTTTGAAGATGAGAAGAATGAGGAACACGAGGATTTTTCTTAAGAAAAACTCCATTAATATCAATATAGATACGAGTTTCTAACTCCATTCCCTTTACCTTATCTATCACTGCTTGAATATTATCTTTTGAAGGATGAAAGATAAATACAAAATCTATACTATCACTCCTCTTATCCATAGATTCCATAAATGGTCTCCATTGGCCAATTGCATACAATCGACATGTTGCGCACTGGGTTGAATCCGTAAACACAACTATTTTTTTTCCTTGCTTTTTTACTCCTGTAGAGTCACCTATTACCAACATATCATTTAGGCATAGGTCAATTTCTGATCCCACAACACTCTGTATTTCTTGGGGTATTTTGGGCGTGACCAGTAAGTAAATAAGGCATGCAATGCACACAGAAAATATAACAAGAAAAACACTTAACAATACTTTTTTCATAAGGTCTGCTTGCTGAAGTCCACGTCTTTAAAGAACTGTCGACCAACTATTATTTTTTAACAATACTAGATAAATCTATTAAGAATAATATGCACTAAAGAGATACTCCTCTTTATCAATAATTATTCCATATATTCGTTTTGATTCAACATCAATATCAAAACACTTAATCCATTTGTTTAAAACAATTCGATTAATCATATTTCCCGTATTATCCCAAACATGTATTTCAGAATATGGCGTTAGAAATGTGGTTCCATGATATAATGCATAAGTATATTGGCCATATGATTTTGCCATACAATAAAAAGTTTTGTTTCTATCATTTACGAAATCATTGTAATACTGTTCCCCCCTACTACAATTTTCTATCATAAACGAAGAGACCTCCTCCCTATCTTTATCAAATATTCTTACAACAGGAATGTTTGTATAGAAACTATAGAACAATCCGTTTTCAAGATTGACAGATGTAGCTTTCTCATAGAAGCTCAAATAATCATCTTGACTTTTTGAAGGAAACTCTTTACTTGGATACTTACCAAATTTAGAATAATCTTTCGTTTTTGAGGAAAAACAAACGAACTCATCATTGGGGTCTTCATTCCAGAAAATATATGAATTATCATCTGCTCTACATAACCCATTCATGTTAAAGGAGGAAATTTTTTTTCTATGAAGAAGCGCAAGCTGACCTCCTGTAATTGTATAAACACTTTCAAAATATCCGTCTGTACATTGAGCAAACGAAGTATCACTTTTTACAATGTAATAAGGGTTAACGTCTACAAATTCTTGAGACGAATGCCCAAAACGACCAACTGCTCCAATATAGTGGAGGCTATCCATATCATATAGATAATACGGATATTTGCCAAATGATTTTTGTGGTGCTACTACAATAACATTCTTATTGTACAAAAAGAGATTAATACCGCTACAAGAATCAATTTCAACTGATTTTTCGACAAGTATTGTTTGTTTTGGAACTTCATTTATATTTAGTTCTTTATAAGATCCTTTGCAAGATACAATATATAGAATTGCAAGAACCCAAACTGGAAAACAAATAATTTTTTTCATAGAAATTCATTTTTAGAACCAGAGAGGAAAAATGAACCTCTCTGGTCAAAGTTATCAAATATTTATTGTCCTGAACCTGGACACATGGTCTTTTTTCTTGGACTATAAGCCCATATATGATCACAAGTCGGAGCTTTGTCACAGGGCCTAAATCTTACTAAAGAACTAGAAGAATATGCCTTATATTTGTCATAGCATTCTACTGGAAGGGTTGGTGCATCACCATCAGCCGCCAGGGCTTCAACATTGGCAACCAAAAGATTGTTGCTTTGAACACCTGCATACATTTCGTATGCTTTTAAACCTCCAAAACTCGCACTTGTCAAAATTGCCACTGCAAGTGTGGACTTTAAAATCTTTTTCATTTTTTGTTTTTTTGTTTAACATTTCTTTCCTACTCTAAGTTTTCGGAATCCCTCCTTTTTACTTGTCTGGTCAAGATATAATCATCCGGCTGATTTTTCTCACTTTTGCTTACTAAAAAAGATATAGCTTCTTCGCCTACCAACGCAACACGAGTGGACTGTCTGAGAGAATGAATAGATGCTGATTATTTTCAGAATCGCAGATAGAATAAATATTACTCCTAATTCATGAAGGAGATATTTTCTAAGGATTCCAGCCATACCATTTATTTTTGTATTTACAATATGTACAAATCCTGACATCATTGTCCTTTCTCAATAACCATCTGAAACAAATCCTCCATTCTTTTATTTTTAAAAGGGTCACCTATTAAAACTACTCTGTCATTCTCGTTCAATAAGAATGTGTGAAACATTGGGGTTATGGGGAAATCTGGATTGGCCTGAAGAAAAGCGTTACAGGTGTCCAAATAAACTGTCCCCCTTATTCTCTTCTTACACAATTTGGAATATAGCTCCGTGGGATCTACATTATGCGGTATATTGACTATATACAAAACGGGAATCCTTTGTGATACGCCGCTAGTATACGTATCATTATCAAATGATGACAATTGTTTTATTTGACAATCTGAGCAATGAAACACTTCTGCATATCTAACTAGTTTAAAATGACTATCAGAAACACTATCATGGTACAGGCTACAGTCTTTTTTTATCATTTGATTATAAGGAATGCTAACTTTTCTGTTATAGAAAGTTTTCATATCTCTTTCCAAATTGTCATTCTTACATGACGTTGAGGTAAGTAATACCATGAATAATGTAAGATTTATAAGAGACAATCGTGATACCATTTTTTTCATATTTACATGACTATTTCTTTGGGCTAAACTCTACCAATATGTAATTGTCTTTCTCTGTTATGGGGCGATTATATACATCCAAATAATTGTTATTGAAATTATCCAATTTCTCCATGTATTTTGACATGCGAATGAATGACTCTTGATCTACAAGAGAATAATAGGTATCTGAGCTTATGGTTTCAATATAAGGAATCCATTCGTGTTCTGATGTTACACTAATTTCATTACTGTTTAAGTCCCAAAAGAATGGCCTGTCAGCATATTGAGCAACATGAAACCATCCAAATATCATATTGTCGATAACAACATAATCAGAAACTGCATCAAAATCGTTTGAAAAGACATAATCGTCAACCTCATATTGATCTGGCTTGTTAGCCTTGTCAGTATTTATCCTATAACTGGAGACTTTATAATTATTTTGTGTGTCAACAACATAAAAAGTTGAGTTGAACCAGTTGTAATACCACACATCTTTACCATGAACCTGAATAGGTTTCTTTACTAAGGAAGGTTCTCTAATTATTTTTCCACCAGAACTAATTAATTCTTTTTTTATTTTAAAATCATAGTCCAGAAAATGTAAAAGGTAATCATTACCTTTGTATTCCGTAAGGCACACATACCCACCATTACAGCATTCAATCCTTCTTATAGCACCATTTATGTTTACATCTTTATTAAACAGGAATTTTCCTTTATTATCGTATGCGAGAATACTGTTATTGCAAAGGATAAAAACAGAATCCCCGCCAAGACTCATTGTAAAATCATCAATATCTACGTACTCACCTCTACCATGCCCTAGGTTGCCTATATTGCAAATATGATCACCATTTGTGGAGAATACTTTGATTGACGGATAAGGTTCCCAGTCATGCAAAAAAACATTAGTATCTCTCACAATAGCTTTCTTTACATAACTTATCATAACATTCTCACCATTTTCAAGAGGAACAAATTTTGCTTTATCATACAAATCAGGAAGCGTAATAGGCTCATCTGTGATATTCACAGATAGTAACTTATCATCATTTTCAACGTTCTCAGAAGGATGAAGACAGGACATACATAATGCTATTACAAATACCAATGAACAATTAATAATCTGTTTCATGACTGTCGAATCATATTTCAAGTTAAAGGAACACTCTTTTTTATTGAATTAGGCGCAGAACGCGCACTAATCCAACAAAAAAGACTATATAAAAACTCATTTAATCAGCATAAGTGTGATCTGTTGGAGGAGGTGTAATTATATCATCTAAACCATGCTTTGTATATCCTGATTTGCATCGTTTATATTCGTCCTTCCATTTGGAATAGAACGCAACTTTCGCTGCTATTACTCTTTTCTTTTTATAAGTATACCCCCCTTCAACTACTTTGTAAGTGACTATATCGCAGTGCTTACCATGTTTTACAGGTGGTTCACCACGTTCTGGACAGACATCATGCTTTGATGTAAATGCTATACATTTACCATCCGGATCACCCTTAACATCATACTCGTCGTCCCAATCCGGTGCTTCTGGATTACTCAATGCCTCTAAGTTCTCTGCTAACAGAGCATCGTCTGTTACCTCGTTGACATGATATGCATGATAAGTGCCAAGACCAGACGCTGTCATAACAGCTATCAAAATAACGAATTTCAAATGTTTTCGTTTCATAATTTTGTTTTTTTTGATTTATTACTTTCCTACTCTAAGTTTTCGGAATCCCTCCTTTTTACTTGTCTGGTCAAGATATAATCATCCGGCTGATTTTTCTCACTTTTGCTTACTAAAGAAGTCAAGGGCCTCTTCTCCCACCAACACTACATTGTAGAATTGTCCAGAATTTCTTTTTATGGATAGAGTCAATGGGATGTCTCTCTTTTGACAGTCCTCAATAAGATCTTTATACAAGGAGCAGGGACTATGAGTATCTATAGGGTCACCATGTATCAACATGGGAGTCCTTTTCAGATTCTTTATAGACAGTTCTGGTTTGTGCTCGTTTGACCATTTGTCTTCAAAATCTCTATGATAAACTGGCGCATAAAGAGCTATCGCTTTAAACATTTCAGGATAATCCGTTGCCATTCTTAGTGCACGATATCCACCACTGCAATTGGCATGGAGAAACAGTCGGGCTAAATCTACAGGATAGTGCTTTTGCACATCCTTGATGGCCAGTTTCAATTCCTCCTCAGCGATTGGTAAAAGATCCTCATTCAGATAGGTTCGGATCTCTGGCATCATGATCAGGAAGCCATATTTATTGGAAAGTGACTGCATTTGGTTGACCGCCCATTGACGTGCCAGTTGAGGACAAGCAAAGAAATGATGAAGATTCTCTATATTGGGACGAATCACTACCACAAGAGGCAGTCGTTTCGAGCGGTCAATTTTATTTGGACGCGCTAAGATATAGCGCTGCAGACTATCATCAATCTCAGACTGATAAGTAATGAATTGAATATTAGCCTCTGAATCGTCTTCCCCATAAGTGCCATCCAAATGGGCAAAGGTATGCTCCAACTGATATGTTAGAGGCGAGATTTTAAACTGCCACCACCAGTCACCATCATATCGTGTGGGGTGATTTAATAGAAAGTTAAGACGATATAGTACCTGATCTATCTCAGCTGCACGAGGATGATTGTCTGGCAGCTGCTTGCGCATCTCAACAAACCTTGCATAGGCATTGTCGTCTTTACCACACAATACTGGCTGACGAACAGCGTGATCACCTATAGTCATCTCACAGATATATGACTTATTGTTCTCCATGCCATCTACAAAATAGGTGAACGAATCTGGTTGCACAACAATCCGATTGCACAACGAATCACCATATACATCATAGAATTGCAAGGTGACGGGGAGGTCTACCACGTTCTGATGGGCATTGGTAAGCATCACGATATGACTCAATGAATCAATCTCAGGATATATAATGTTACAACTCTGACCATCGGCATAGAGCTTGGCTACGCTAATGCTGTCGTATATAGTTGATTCGAAAGAATAGTCGTTCCCTGTGCATTTGGTCTTTACGATATAATCATTATGACCTTTCTTGAGATGGAAAGGATAAATATTGAGCCCCTGGATATCACGTCTGCGTAATGTGTCTGCATTTAGAAACTGTACGCATTCCATAGATGTTTTTACTTCAACATACGCCAGAACGTCTGCATCGGAAATGATTTCGCAATGCAAATAAGTTATTTTATCTTGAAGTATATGTGTGGTGTCGTCTGGCTGGACATGAAAGACTTCTTTGAGGTCAAGTTGGTTGTATAAAGGATGATATAGTCCTGAATACTTTTTTATTTGTGCCGTATCTGCTTTATACAAATTCATAAAATGATGTGGATTTGCCAAGAAGGAGTCCTTCAACAAAGAGTCTTCCTCAATGGTAAAAGAACCACATACATTCCAATCAGTTAAAGAAATGTGGAGATCATCATGCTGAGAAGTCGAAATCTGATACATTGCGCTTCCTTCTTGCTTAATGCAAGAAGTCAGCAGCAACGTACCTACTATGACTATTTTACTAACTAAGGATTGCATTATGTTCGAGATAAATGATTTCACTTCCTATTGCTCCACATTCGTTTTCTATATTATAATTCTATAAAACCATAGAAACAATACCTACCGCGAATAATCTGAATCAGGAATTCTCCTTCCAGATAGAATGGTAAGGTCAGAGTTGTGGTACCCTCTGGGATGACCACGTCAACCTCCACGTCACCGTCTTCATTGATCAGCTGCAGGGTGCAGCCATCGCAAGGCGTATTAAAATATAATGTATGGTCTTCCAGACTTACAGAAGGAGCCATCGCAGGACTACGTCTGATAGGACCAGCAGCTTGGGCGGGATTTTCAGTCTTTACCTGAAGAACTACCACTTCAGGATTCTGTCCTGACTGAGTTTGAGCTACGCCTTGAAGTGACACCATCAAGATTAAACCGAGAATAAAAAAAAGTTTCTTGTTCATAATTTTAAGTTTTACGTTATTTGGTTATTTTTGTCACCGCAAAAGTAGTTCAAATAATTACGCGCTCCAAATTTTCGCATCAATTAGAGTTCGTCATAGTTCGTCAACACAAAAAGAAACTCCCCATAAACCAGCTGGTTTATGGGGAGTTATAAAATAAATTCGTCAAAGTTCGTCAGATGAACTTTTTGGCCCCAAAAGGGGCAAAATAAGTATTTTTCTAATTATTCTTGTTCTCTACTTCTTCCGAAGAATCCGTCTTTCTGAAGGGAAAATATCAAATAATGAACCATGATGCAATAGAAATCGCGAGAAGAGATCTCGTTACCCAATTATCTAAAAGGCCGTTATTGTGCTTGAACATATTAAATATTCCATGAAAACAGGCACATAGAACAAGGGAATGTGTGTCTCAAGCCAATTGATCCAATCCCCACGAAGCTAATAATAGTATAGCAAGAAACTAAACTGCCTATGCCTAATGGGAAATTGACATGCCAGAAAAACCAAAAGTTTGTGACTATCAAAACTCGCTTCAACAGACCTGCTCCAGCAAACTCGCCTGTTAAATATCCGCGAACCCACTTCTTCAAGAAAGGCATAGGAAATGTACTTCGGAAAGACTAACGAGGCCCTCGCGCCATTCATTTTATCGAAGAAAAAGAATATCAATATTGGAAGAACTATGCAGGCGATACTGCGTAGCTTTGAGGTTCCCATAATGCTGCAAAACATTTTCTTTTAAAAAAAATATATCACAGCCAAGGCATCACGGTATCCCTGCTGCTCTTTGCAGGCCTGCAGGACGATGCAAAGCAAAAAGACGACGATATGGCTGATTCTACGCATGGTGCAAAGGTAAACAAAAAATCCGACAACAGCAAGTGTGTGTCGGATTTTTTGTATGGCTTATGATTTCTTCTTGGGTTGTTTGTTGAAGCGATAAGACAGGTGTACCATCACATAGCGGGTGATGACATTGCGCCATGTTTCCTTTCTACCATACTGGTTGATGGTCTGAGTAACATGGTCTATCTGTCCCAGCAGGTCATAACCCACGAGGCGGAACTGCACCTTGTCGTTGAGGAACGAGCGCCCTATCTGCAGGTTGAAAACCAACTGGTCGGTATTCATGCTGGCATCCGAATAGCCACGACGGCAATACATCGTCATGTCGCCAGACAGTTTCAACTTCCAAGGCAGGGTGGTCACACCCTCAAGACCATAGGAGAAGTCCATGCTGTTTATCGTCTCAGAGCCTTCGGCCGATGTGCTGATGTGCTGATAGTCCCCCCTGCCGAAAAGCGAGAGTTCCAGGTTGTCCTTACTATAGTTGAGTGACAGGCGCTGACTGATGCTGTTGCGCTTGGACGATTGTAGCACATTGATCAATTCATGACTCTTGGTTTCATTCACAGAAGTCTGTCCACTCAGAGTGACGGGTACCTTGGATAGAGGCTTGATACCACTGTATCTAAATGCGGCATATAGTTGATAATTGCCATCCGTGTTGCATTGACTCATGGTGGTGATGCCTGTGGTTCTATCATAGAGCACACTATTGGCGATGGCATTTTTTGTGGTGAGATAGTATGCTGAGAAATTCAGCATCCTGCGTTTCATCCAGTTATTCTTGCTCCAGAAAAACTCAATCTGGTGGGTCGTACCCGTCTTCAAGTTGGGATTGCCCTTCATTACCATCAACGGATTGGCATCATCCATATAGGGCAGCATGTTGGTGAGCGAAGGCAACTGACGCGACACAGAATAGTTCAGTGTGTAATCTGCACCTCGCTTGCCATCGTTGACTGTGAAGCTCACTCTTGGCGAAAGGGTGGCGTCGTTTCTCACCATGACGGTGTCGATGGTATTACGCTTGTAGGTCAGACGACGTTTCTGGAAATCCTGATTCAGGCTGGTAGTCATCTGAAACCCAAACTGCTTAGGAAGATTGTATTGCCAATTTACGAAGACTGACGGCTGGTGGTGAGTGGTCTGCATCTTTGACTCGTAGGAGTTGACCACATCACGCATCTGGAAGAGTTCTGCCAGTTCATCGCCTGCGGTGTACATATATCGTGGTGCCTCTTCCGAGCTATTGCTAAAATCGTATTTAGGCACAACAATCAACGAGCTCTTCGAGAATCTGTACTTCAAGCTATAGTCCGCCCCCAACTGATAGTTGTAATTGTTCGTAGGACTCTCGGCATACATCCGCTTGTAGGTCTCAGCCACAGGCGCATCCGAACGGAGGTGCTGCACGATGTTCACCTCGTCGGAATGACTCTTGCCATCGGTCAAACCGCCATTCATCCGGATATTCAATTCATCAAACGCAAAGAGGCGCAAGGTGGCCTTGGTCGAGAGACTGGCATGCAGCGTGTGGCCATTGCTACGCTGGTCGATGCGTTGACTATTGGTCACCAAGTTCTTCTGATAGAAAGCGCTGCCATTAAAGATACTATCAAGCGAAGCACCCATATAGGCCTCCGAAGGATTGCCGTTCATATCGAGATAGCGCGAAGAGCCGTTGCCTCTGTTGTCTGTATAGTCCAACGTGGGTTGAATCTCAACATAGAGGTTGCTGTTGGGCTTTTGAAGAACCAACTTATGGGTGGTGTTCAGATGTGATGAGCGCGATGTGCTTTGTGAGCGAAGGTGTGAATAAGTATCACCACCTGTCAAGAACTGCGAGGCCGAGGTGAAGGTCTGGTTGTCCTGGTTGTTATGGTCGAACGTCACGTTGCCCTCGTATTTGAATCGCTTCTGGCGGTCGTCGATGGAGTGCATAAGACCTGTGGAGTAATAGCGGGTGGGCGACACCAGGTTGTACTGGGTGTTCCAGTCGCCACTAGAGCCAGGCACGGAGGCATTGTTGGTGTTGTTCGCATTGCCAAAGAGTACCGAGCGACTGTAGTTCGAGAAGCGCAGGCCAAACAACTTGCCGGCATAGTGGTTGTCGGTGCCCAGCCCTCCCTCTACATTCATGGACCAGCCAAAGGAATAGATCTTCTTCAGGTTCACATCCATCACCAGTTCCTTTTCTTTTTTTGTGGCCGACTGGATGCCGAGGGCCACATTCTTGTCAGACTCCTTTCTATATACCTTGATGTTGTTCACCATATAGCCAGGCAGGTTCTCCAACGCAATCTTGGGGTTACCCTTGAAGAAGTCGCGCCCGTTGATCATCAGGTTGTCCACAAACTCGCCATTAACAAAAATCTGGCCGTTCTTCAGTTCCACACCAGGCAGGCGGCGCACCAAGCCATCGAGCATGCTGCCTTGTGCCAACTGGAAGGCATCGGCATTATAGACAATGGTATCGCCACGATAGTACATCTTGACCTTCGACGACTTCACCACCACCTCGCCAAGCTGGTGCTCACGTAGCGACATGGGCAACTTGCGCAACTTGATGGTGCCGACATGATGGGTGGGCTTTCGATACTTGATGAATGACAGCTTCACCTTCTGATACTCTGGATAATAGTTCTTGGCAGAGATCTTCAACACATAATCTCCACTCGAGAGATTGTCCATGTGCCACCCGCCAGGATGGTTGGGAGTTCTTCCCACCACCCTAACGGTATCGGCATCATAGAGCATGATTTCACAGCTATCCACAGGCTCGCCGGTGAAACTGTCAACTACATAGCCATACGCTCTGTTCTGTCCATACGCAATCGTGTTGCACATGGAAATGAGAAACACCAGCAAAAATCGGTTCATTGCAATTTGAAACTAACGGGTAAGGTATAGGTGGTTTCTACGCGTTTGCCATTCTGGCGGGCAGGCTCCCAGCGGGGCATGTTGCGCACCACATGGATGGCTTCCTCCTTCATGGCTTCTACGGTATCGTAAAAAGCCTTCACTTTTTCTGCAGCTGCTTCGTCACCCTCTTTCATTTCTTTTTGGAATTCGGTGTTCACTGTGCGCGATGGACTATTCACGTCCGTCATCTTGGCTATCGGAGAAGAAACCCTGACCTCAGCGATTTTTGGCGAGCGCACAAAGCCAGTCTTGTCGATGGTAAACTTCACCACGATCTCGGCTTCGGCCTGCATCTCGCGGGCTACTGCGGGATAATTCATGTGAGTGGTCAGGTATTTCTGAATCTCCATTGGTCCGCCAGGGAATGATGGCATTTGCTCAGTCATCTCGTACATCTGTCCATCATTATTTGTACCTTGGTCCTTGTAGCGAGGATCATCGCTGTCGATGCTTTCGTGACGAGCCACCACCTCAACATTTCTCATCTTCGAGTCTTCTTCCATCAGGACATCTATCTGGTGACTGCTGATGTTGAGCACCTGTTCCTTTTGTCCCACATAGGTGACACGAATCTTGTCCTGCGGGTCCTTCACCTTGAAGGCGAAGTTGCCATTCGAGTCGCTAACGGCCATTGCCATGATTCTACCATCCTTATTGACAATACGGATATTGGCACCCGTCAACGCACCTTTCGCATCCTTCACGGTGCCTTTTACCAAGTCGCCCGACTTGACGACCTCTTTCTCCACTTCCTTCACCTCTTTCACTGGTGCAGGCGTTGGCGTCTCTGGCACGACAACCTCTT
>Ga0310696_10001270_pt1 | contig 36946 bp, 26 predicted proteins | sample AusTroGonzalo_MG_4_FD_203885 | JGI IMG/M metagenome (GOLD analysis project Ga0310696, IMG submission 203885) | Bovine rumen microbial communities from tropical cattle in Woodstock, Queensland, Australia - Gonzalo_02 (v2) (version 2) | ecosystem: Host-associated > Mammals > Digestive system >... | reverse complement strand
TACTACGACCATGATTTCCGCACCCTTTACATGGTGAACATTGCCTTTACCTATCCTGACGGCGTGGGTATCAGCTCCAGCGAGCCGGGACTCACCATCCAGGTCAACGGCACTAATGCCGTGACCGCTCATTACGGCCTACAGGTAGAAGGTCCGGCCAGAATCACCGGTCCTGGCACGCTCAACATCATCGCCACCCACACGGCAATCACGGTGAATACATCCGATACCTTCACCGTAGACTGTGGCGTGCTCACCGCACGAGGGGCAAACAGCGGATACGTTTGTCAAGGTTCAGGAACGCTAAAGCTGGCTGCGGCGCAGGGACAGGCAGAGACCACTCACATCTTCGGAGGAATTCACGGAAACATCAAGACAGCAGAACTTGAGCTCTCCGAGATGAACATCAGTTCGCCCGTATGCTGCTATTTCGACCCCGAAACGTCTACCTTTAAGCAGAACGGCGGAAAGACGGTCACCGACGAGCTGATGTTCCAGAAGATTACCAAGCGCTACGGTGTGAAAATCATGGGTGTGGAGATTGACAATTGCAACGTCAAGGGCGTGGGGTCTCCCTACATTGATAGCTGGAAATTCATGTCGTTTGACGAGGCCACCAAGACTCTTACCCTGAAGGACTTCAATGTGGAAACTGAGGAGAGGATTCAAATCATCAACAGTACGTGCGACGGTCTGCGCATACGCCTTGAAGGCGAGTCGACGCTATCCACCGCTGCCGGAGCCGCCATCATGATTAGCAATCCCGATTCGGTGGGACGTGTGGAGACCGTTTTCTGTGGCGATGGTAAGCTGAACCTCAAGGCTCATAGCTTCTCCGTGCTCATAGGAGCCAGGGCGGGCGTGACCTTTACCGACCATGTGGTCGTCAAAGGCGATGGGGCCATTGGCGGAAACAACTTTGGCAAAATGGAAGAGTCGCTGACCATAGCGGAGAATGCCTACGTCACCTGTACCGGCTCCTTCAACTATCCTGCTGTGGAACAGCTGGCGTCCATCATTTTCTTGGACAAGAGCTGCATCGTGAAGCCCAACCACGGGAAAGTGGAAGAAGTAAACTTCGGCCACTGTATCGCAGACCGTTGGGGCGACCCGGCTCACGAGGTCATCATGGGACAGCCTGAGAGCATGGGATTGTTCATCGGCGAGGAGACCGTGACCACTGCTAACTACACCGATGTCTTTGCCAACGGGCAGTTCTGCTACGACCCAGAGTCCAGAACGCTTACCGTGACCAATGCCAATCTCGAAGCCACCACAGGCGTAAGAGCAGCAGGAATTGACAACCAGTGGATAGATGGGCTGAACATTGTCATCGTGGGTGATAACACCATAAACGTCCACAATAGTGTTATCCGTTCGGAAAAGTTCTTCATCATCACCGGCGATGGCACGCTCAACGGCACGTCCACTGGAGGTATTGCGCTGAGGCTTTTCAGGGCCGATTGCAATATCAGCGGTCCGACGCTGAACCTCAAGGGAAATACATACGCCGTCCGTGGCGACAATCAGAGAGAAATCTTGCGCGTGATGAATCCTAACACGCAGTTGAAGCTAAAGACTGAGGGACGCGCCACGCTGAGTGGCCTGGGAGCCTTGTATCTCGGGGCAGGATTGCATGTCACCAGGCCAGTCCAAGCAATGTTCGACACCGACTTTGGTGGCATCACGGTCAATGGTGAGCTCTACAATGGCACGGTACTCATCAGCAACCGCGAGCCTTCTGCCATCACCATGCCCGAAGCGTCAGCTTCGGGTCTCACCACCGCCGTCTACGACTTTAGTGGCCGCAAAATAGTAAATAGTCCTTGGCCCCCTAAGTTAGGGGGTTGGGGGTCTGAACAAAATAGTCAAATAGTCAAATCCCCAAAGGGCTTCAATATCCTGCGTATGGCGGACGGCACGGTGCGCAAGCAAATAGTAAAATAGTAAATAGTCAAATCGTCAAATAGTAAATAGTCAAATCGTCAAATCCCAAGGTGTTAGAACAAAAGAAATCCCCCTCCGCCGACCTAGAGCGTCACTGGCTGCAGCGCTTCCTACTGGGATTGCTGCTGGCACTGACTACGTTCTATGTCGCGTTGGAATACAATATTACGCCTGACGATCCGCTCGATGACCCTGACCTGCTCGAACAGCTGACCCTTGACCCGGAGCTTTCATCACTCCTTCGTCCGGAGAACGAGCTGGCACTTGCTCCTAAGGCTGAGCCGAAGCCTACGACAAAGTTCGTGGTGGCCGATGAAGAGGTGGAGTTGGAGCCGCAGCAGGAGGAGCAACCCGTGGAGACCGACGTGAACGGCGACATGGAGGCGCAGGAGGATACTGAAGAAGAGCTCATGCCACCGCCACCCGATGACGACGAGGCCGTCAGCTTCCGCGTCGTAGAAGACCTGCCGCAGTTTCCAGGAGGCCCCGTGGAGATGATGAAGTGGCTCACACGAAACCTGAAGTACCCCAAGCAACTGGAGGAGCGGAAGATTCAGGGGAAGGTAGTCGCCGAATTCATCGTCAATAAGGACGGCTCTATCACCAACGTCAACATTGCCGTCCCCTCTACGAGTATTATCTTCGACCGTGAAGTGGCTCGTGTATTGCGCATGATGCCCCGCTGGACAGCTGGCATGCAAGACGGCAAACCCTGCCGCACGAAGGTCTGCATACCTGTCGTCTTCCGCCTATAAAACCTATATTACCCATTAGACCCATTAGACCCATCAAAAAATAACTATGATCTACACCTCTGAACAAATCCTTACCATCGTCAACGAGGCCCTCGACCGTCTTCCCTACGACCGCCAGCCTGCCTCGCTCTACGAACCTGTGAAGTATGTCCTCTCGCTAGGTGGCAAGCGTATACGTCCCGTGCTCATGCTCCTCACCTACAACCTCTTCAAGGAAAACCCCGAGGACATCATCATGCCCGCCCTGGGCCTCGAGACCTACCACAACTACACCTTGCTCCACGATGACCTCATGGACAAGGCCGACCTGCGCCGGGGACACCCCACGGTACATAAGAAGTGGAATGCCAATACCGCCATCCTCTCTGGCGACTCCATGCTCGTGCTCGCCTACCAGCGTATGCAGCAGGTGCCCGATGCTTACTTGCCGCGCGTCATGAACCTCTTTAGCGAGACGGCTTTGGAAATTGGCGAGGGACAACAGTATGACATGGACTTTGAGACCCGCCTCGACGTTACCGAGGACGAGTACATCGAGATGATTCGCCTCAAGACCAGCGTCCTCCTTGCCTGTGCCATGAAAATCGGAGCCATTCTTGGTGATGCCTCCGAGTCCGACGCGCAGCTGCTCTACAGCGTCGGCGAGAAGCTCGGCCTCGCCTTCCAGTTGCAGGATGACCTGCTCGATGTCTACGGCGACCCAAAGGTCTTCGGAAAGGCCATCGGCGGTGACATCACTTCCAACAAGAAGACCTACATGCTCATCAACGCCATCAACCGTGCCAACCCTGAACAGCACAAGGAGCTGATGAGCTGGATTAGCACAACGCCCGACACGCCCATTACCGCCTCTGCCGCCAGCACCCGACAGGTGAAGATTGCTGCCGTCACCCGTCTCTATGACGAGATTGGCATACGCTCACTCTGCGAGGCAAAGATTAACTCTTACTTCAACCAAGCCGACAACCTGCTCTCGAATGTCAGCGTGTCCGAAGGCTGCAAAGAGCAATTACGGCGCTATATGCACGACATGATGCACCGCAAGTGGTAAGAACGTTCATATTTGCGAAAGATGTTTTATATGTAAAAAACGGAAACGACATGACTGGGAAATACTTGGATCCAAAGGCCGACCTGACCTTCAAACTGATATTCGGTGAGCATGAGGACCTGCTCAAAAGTCTGCTCAATGCCCTACTGCCGCTTGACGAGGGCAAGCAGATAGAGCATCTGGAGTACCTGCCCTCGGAGCTAGTGCCCGACAACCCAGGCAAGAAGGACAGCATCGTAGATGTGCGCTGCCGCGAGACAGGAGGCCGTCATTTCATCGTGGAGATGCAGCTTAACTGGAATAATGAGTTCCGCCACCGCGTCATTCTCAATGCCGCCAAGGCCGTGGTGAAGCAGCTTCAGCCCGGCGAGGAGTACAAGCTGGTACAGCCCGTCTATTCGCTGAATCTCATCAACGACACGGGCTTCGAGAGCAGTCCTGACGAGTTCTATCACGACTACGCCATTGTAGATGTGGCACACAACGACCGCCACATCGAGGGGCTTCGCTTCGTTTTCATCGAACTGCCGAAATTCAAACCGAAGACCATTGCGGAGAAGGGAGGGGCCAAAGACTACCGAGTGTCTTGGGAGGGAGACCAGATGGCGGTACTGTGGCTCCGTTTCCTCACCGAGATAAACGTAAGGACTGAGGAGGCACCTGCTGAGCTGTTGGAGAACCCCGAGACTGCCAAGGCATTGAAGATGCTGGAGAAGTCAGCATACAGTGAGGGTCAGCTCTACGCCTACGACCGCTTCTGGGATGCCGTCTACCGCGAGCGTGTGTTTTACGACGACGGTTTCAGGAAAGGTGAGGTCAAAGGCCGTGCTGAAGGTCGTGTTGAAGGTCGCGCTGAAGGTCGTAATGAAGAAAAAATAGGTATTGCCCGTAAGTTAAAAGCCGACGGCATGGCTATAGATATAATAGCTAAATACACGGGGCTCACTTCAGAGGAGATAGCATCTTTGTAGGTCAAAGTCCATGGCCGACGAAGCGAAACCGGAGAGGGACAGTGGACAGTAAAGGACAGTAACTTTTAAACTTTTTCGCGTACGTGTGCGCGTGTGTACGCGTAAATGTTTCCATTTTCTACTGCTTTACTGTCTACTGTCCCACAAGTATGGTATTTAGACCTCGTAAGTATGGCACTTGTCACAGGTAAGTATGATACTTAGCAACCAAAAACAATATAGCTGTCGAACTCGCCCATAGCGAAAACACGAGACACGGACACAAAGCAGCACACCTGCCACATAGAACGGTGGATGAAAGATTAGTTATTGCTTTCTTCTTAAACATTGGGGACCGTTGTTTTCCCAGGTGCAGCCGGGTCCGTTGGCGTTTTGTAGGAACTTCTCGCTGGGCGTCCAGTTGTTGCGCACGGTGATGTAGGAGCTACCCTCGTCGGTGTAGAGGTAGAACCAGTGGTTGGGGTCGTGGACGTAGGACGGCGAGTAGATGCTGTCGATGACGTTCTCCTCGATGAAGGTGTGAGGCTGTGAGCCGAGGGTGTAGATGCCGGCGCAGTCGTAGTTATGGCGGGCATAGTGGTGTATGTAGTTTCCGCGCACTAGGTTGTTGGCCATCGCGCAGGTCTGTTGGTTCCACCCCCAGCCCAGGGAGATGCCGGTGTAGGAGACATTGGAGATCTCGTTGTTGGTGATGCTGATGTTGCGCACGAATCCAGCGCCGATTCCTAAGCAACCCCAGTCCTCGTTGGCGGCATCGTCGATACGGTTGCCGTCGATGACGAGGCCCGTGCATAGCTCGCGACGGTCACTGGGGTCGTAAGGTTTATGGGCCTCGTGACCCTCTGGGCCGAAGGAACCAGCCAGGATGGCCGTGCCACCGATGTCTTGGAAGCGACAGTTGCTGACGGTGCCACCACTTATATATATATGGTAGTCAAGGGCCGTCGATGCGCAATGCTCGAAGGTGCAGGCCGAGAGACTGAATCTATCGGCACAGTTCACCTCGACGGCGGCGGCAGGACGGCCTACCCATCCCTGATTGTCGAGCTTGTGGTCTCCATTGGGGCGGCTTATCTGGGGGCGGATCTTATAGGCCTCGATCATGTACATGCCAGCCTGGAGGGGAGCATGGCCCATGAGCGAGGGGCGGAGCCATGTGGAGTGGCAGAAGGTGATGCCCTCGAGGGTGACATCACTGACGGGCTCGTCGGGTGTGCCTTCCACTTGGAGCAGGGTCTCAAGGGCGGGAGCGATGACCTCGGCGGTGGTCATGTCTTCGTCGTTCAGCGGCATGTAATAGAGACGCTGTTCGCGGGTGTCGAGATGCCACTCTCCGGGTTCGTCGAGCAGCTCGAGTGAGCCAGTGAGGTAGAAGGCGGAGTTGTGCTTGCTGTCGGGGGTGACCATCGGCGAGGGCCAGGGGTGCATGAAGTGGATGTGACTCTCAGGGTTGTGGAAGGTCAGGGCGACAGACCCACCACCTTCCCCTCTCTGCTGAGGGAGGGGGGTAATATCCTTTATGCGCAGGTTGGCCACGCACCACATCTCGTGGAGAACCAGCTCGGGGAATTGAGAATTGAGAATTGAGAATTGAGAGTTGGCAACCGCCGAGCGAGGGATGTAGATGGTTTCCTTTTCCTTGTCCACGCTGATTATGCGGTTCATCTGCTCGAAGGGGTCGCTGCCGTTAGACATGGAGACGGGAACATCACGGGCACGGACGGCCTTGCGGCCATTCACCCAGAGTTGACGGAACTCCAGGGGACGGCCGTTCCAAAGGGGTACGTCGGCAACCCACAGGCGGCCTTTCTTGCGCCAGCCCGTTATCTGTACGCCGCCGCTGAGGATGACGCCGTCGCCGCCTATGATGCGGGTTCCGTTGTCCTCAGGCCTTATCACGACAGGCTGCGACAGGCGGTAGATGCCCGTCTGCAGCTGTAGTACAGGCGTTCCGTCCTCGCCATGCAGTCGGCGCAGCCGGGCTTCCTGAAGGGCTTTCTCAATGGTGAACTCGCCGGGGGAGACGCTGATGGATAAGCTTCCGGCCATTGTCCAAGTGCACGGCAAGGCCAGTATAAATAAAATAAGAGTCTTGATAGGGTTCTTCATAAACTACGACCAATTAACAATCCAGCTGCAAAAGTAGTGATTTTTTCCGATTTAACAGCCTATCAGGGTGAAAATAATACATATCTGGGGTTAAAATGTCCAATTCAGTTCAAATCGGGGGAAAAATCGCAAATTGTTTGGTCATTTGAAAAAAACTGCCTATCTTTGCAGCCGTAACACCTAATTAAGGAATAAAAGGAGTAAGTAGCAAAGGAGATTGTAATATGCAAGAGACAAGACAGAACAAGATAGCGCGGTTGCTGCAGAAGGAGCTGAGCGTGATATTCCAGGAACAGACGCGTTCCATGCGCGGTGTGATGGTCAGTGTGACACGCACGAAGGTGTCGCCCGACCTTAGCATCTGCACCGCCTACCTGAGCATCTTCCCCTCGGAGCGGGGTGAGGAGCTGCTACAGAACATTGAGAAGAATAACCAGCAACTACGCTATGCCCTAGGCCAGCGCGTGCGCTATCAGTTACGCATCGTTCCCGAGCTGCGATTCTTTATCGATGACTCGCTGGACTACATTGACCGCATCGATGAACTACTGAAGAAATAGCGTAGAGTTAAGAGTTTAGAGTTTAGAGACACAACTTTAAAAAAGAAGATAATATGAAGAAACTACTACTTACAGTTGTCATGGCTGCCATGACATGCCTATCGGCAAATGCCCAGGTCAGTGGACCTGTGGTCATCAACGGCTCACTTATCGACTGGTACTACCAAGTGGCTGGCAGCAATGGACAATTGGTATGGAGCCAGTATCCTGTTGGCGGCGAATCGTGGATAGACATGTATGGGGTAGAGCATACTGCAACGGCCTACCGAGGCATGATGGCCCTGACGCTCAGTCCTGGTACACCTATGCCCCTGCATCCAGAATTCCGTGTGCGCAACTCCATGCTCGTCGGTAACTGCGGCGGCATCTACAAGGGCGGGAATGAGTATTACACCTTTAACGGGCACTCCGTGGAAGTCTACAAATGGAACGGTGAAAGCTACTACATCGACACCGAGATGGAGATAGATGTCCTCCACTGGACATGGGACGCCATCAATAGCGATGGCTCTTACGCTGGCGTGCACTATGATGTGCTGGGCAAGATAAACTATCAGCCCACCGACTTTGCCTACTACCCCGAGGAGGACATCGTATATGGTGTCTTCAAGACGGAGACGGGAGGATATAAGCTGGGTACGATAGACTTGACGAGCCTACAGATAAACTTCATTTCCGTGGATGAGATGGAGGAGGGACGCGCGCTGCGCACGCTGGCCTGCAACTCCAAGGGACAGCTCTTCGGTACTGACAAGAACGGATACATCTACGCCGTGAGGACTACCGACGGTAGGCTTACCAGGATAGGAAGCATGGGCTTCAGAACCCAGGCAGACATGATGTCGGCAACGATAGACTATCGTACGGACAAGATGTACTGGCTGGGATTCATGAACAATGGCTTGAAGAACACACCCAACGAGGACGGCACCTACACAAGGAGTGTGGCCGAAGGCGGACGTGATACGGGTCTCTATGAGATAGACACCAATACGGGTGAAACAAAGCTTATAGGAAAGACAAACTTCATCAACATTGTCTATGAGCTCGACGAAGACGGACAGGTAGACGGTGCCCATGCCGAGAAGTATGGCAAGATGCAGATGACCGGTATCTATGTTGATGGCAGTATCGTCAGGCACGACTACGACCTAAAGCTGACCCTGAAGAAAAGTCCCATGCAGATGGCGGTGGGTCAGGAGAGCTATGGCAACATCGTTGTGACGGTGAAGAATCGCGGCCTGAAGGCCATGCCCGGCAGGTCGTACGCCCTGGCACTCTACGATGGCGAAACAGTCGTGGGATATGTAGACAGTTTAGGCACAGAGTATGCAACCCAGAACCTGGCACCCTTCGCCTCGCAGGACTACTACTTCAGCTATAATAAGCCAAAGACAGCCGGCGACAAGACGCTGCGCGTATCCGTCATCTGCAATATTGATGAGAAGCAGGACAACAACTCCATCACCACCAACGTACACGTCGTCTCCTCCAATCCTCTGCCCGTGCCAACAATTACTGGCACCATCGCTGAGAATAGGGTATACCTTTCCTGGAAGAATCCGAGGAGTCGCATCGTGGATGGTGCTGAAGACTATTTGCCCTTCTCATACGAAGGCCTGGGTCCGTGGATAACGTACGACGGCGATGGCGGATACACACAGACCATCAACTCTGTCAGCTATCTCAACTGGAACGATCCGAAGGCATATATTGTGATGAATCCCAAGGAGGCCGGTCTCAACAAGATACGTGGAGGAAACGGCTTCCTGCCTCATAGTGGAAACAACTACTTCGCCGCTTGGTGGACTGCTTCGACGACCAGCGGGTCGTACCGCATGCCAAACAACGACTGGCTCATCTCGCCAGAAGTGAACCCCTTGCCGCATGAAATAAGCTTCTGGGCAAGAGGCGTGGAAGGTACTGAACAGATGCAGGTGCTCGCTACGGATAAGGAATACAATTCGGCCAGCGACATGAACGCTGAGGACTGGACGGTTCTCAAGGAGGCTTTCCAGGTAGGCAACAGCGAATGGAAGGAGTACAAGGTTCAGGTGCCACAGGAAATGAAGCACATTGCGCTACAGTGTTGCAGCCAGAGCGGCTCTGGCCTTTTCCTGGATGACATCGCTTACGAAGTTCCTTTGAAGGAACTGACCGGTTATCGTGTCTACCGCAACGGACAACTCATATCGCTACTTTCTTCCAACGCCACGTCTTACGTTGATCCCACCCCCCCTGCCAACGCCTATTACTATGTGACAGCAATATACGACACTGAAGGCGAATCGAGTCCCTCCAACATCTTCGGACAGGAGCCTGAGGTAGAACCAGATCCAGAGCCAGAGGAAAATCCTGCTGACGTCAATGGCGATGGTGTTGTCGACGTATCGGACATAGCACAAATCATCGACTTCATGTCCATGGGTTTCTATGACAAATATGCTGATGTCAACCGCGACGGTGTGGTCGACGTGGCCGATGTCGCCGAGGTTATTGATGCCATGGCTGGGAATTAGTTTTTATGAAGAGGTATCTCTTTCTCATAGCAGTCTTGCTCGTCACCGCCTTGACACATGCCGGGTCGGTGACGCAGCAGGAAGCCCTTCAGCGGGCGGCTCAGTTTCTGGCCGCCCGCTACGACGTTAACGCCACTGGGGGTATGAGGCAGCCGAGAAAGAATCCACAGCTACAGGCCGCAACACTACCGGAGAGTCTTGCCGCAGCGCAGACTGCTTTCTACGTGTTCAACGTAGGCAGCGCCGAGGGCTTTGTCATCGTCAGTGCCGATGACCGCACGCCGGAGATTCTGGGCTATGCCGACAGTGGCTCGTTTGTGGCTGACAGCCTCCCCGATAACTTCCGTGCTTTTCTTAACGGCTATGCAGAGGAGATGCAATGTCTCAGTAGTAACTACTCACCCAACACTTCTCACCTTTCATCCCAAAGAAAGGCTCCCGTCATCCGACGTTCCGTAGCTCCGTTGCTCACCACCACGTGGAATCAGAATGCTCCCTATAACCGCCTTGTGCTCGATACCCTCCGATACAGTGATGAGTGTTATACCGGTTGTGTAGCCACTGCCATGGCCCAGGTACTCTACTACCATGCACAGCGTACAGGACAGCCCGTGGCTACCACCGCCGAAATGCCTGCATACATCACGGGGAACTTGCACTACAGGATAGATGCCGTGGAGAAGGGCACGGTCATCGACTGGGCTGACATGCAGAACAGCTACTTGTCCACCGCCACCATCAGGACTGAACAGCAGCGTCGGCAAGCCGATGCCGTGGCTCAGCTCATGCACCTCTGTGGCGCCTCCGTGCGCATGAACTATGGAAAGACGGCCTCTGGTGCCGACAGCTGGGTGGTGCCCGATGCGTTGAAGACTTACTTCGGCTATGACCAGGCCACACGTATGGCCGACCGATACGACTATACCTACAGCCAATGGATAGACCTCGTTTATAGCGAGCTGGCGGAGCATAGACCGGTTTACTTCACTGGAGCCTCGTCGGGCGGAGGTCACGCCTTCATCGTCGACGGTTTCGACGGCGACGAGATGTTCCACTTCAACTGGGGATGGGGAGGCCATTGCAACGGCTACTACCTCCTCAGCCTTTCCAACCCTACTGACAAGAAAGGCATAGGTGCCGGTGATGGCGATGACGGCTACACCATGAGACAGGGAGCCATCATCGGTGCACAACCCGAAAGTGCCGTGCCTGTGATGATTCCCGATCCGCCCCAGGCTCCATCGGGAAATGTCAGTCTGCAGTTGCTCAACCTCACCTATGAGGGCACACCAACTGCCAAGCGCCCCCTGAAGGCGAAGGCAGAGATAAGAAACACCGGTGATGAGTTCTACGGCAACCTTCACTTCTTCACCAAAAGAGTAGGGCTGATACTCTCCGACACCTGCTCCGTGGGGGTAACCCTCATGAAAGGACAGACGCAGACCGTGGAGTTCACCTTCACACCAACGGAGGCAAAGGATTACCAGGTGAGGATTTTTACTGACATTCGCTCTGTGGGCGACCTCTATTCTGGCACCATCACGGTGAAGGAAGCAAAGCCTACCAGCAATAACGTGAACCTGCTCATAGACATGCAGTTGAGCGAGCTGGACGCCACCGGTAAGTTCATTGTGGGAAACAGGGTGCACATGAAAACCACCATCACCAACAACACCGACACTGACTACGAGGGAATCCTCATGCCCATCCTCATCATTCCCGGCGGTTTCTCCTACCAGCTGGAGAAACGTATCGTTGAGGCCTACTCCACTATCGTCATCGAGGAGGACTATGACGTGTCGACGGAAGGGCGGTACATTCCGGTGTGTGTCACCGATATTCCCGACCGCAGGATGGTCTACCAGCCAAATTCCTTCTATTACTATGTAAAGCCTTCTGTAACTATCTATTATGCTGATGGCAGCAGACAGATGATGGAGGCCGGCAACGAGGTGATTATCCCCTCCAATGCCGTGGCGGTAGACCTTATAGGCAATGAGGTGACCAGGACGGTCAGGGCCAGCTCCAATCCCAACTGCTTGTATTTCCTTTCTCCCGACATCACCATGCCATACGGTATTTCCACAAACGTGGTGAGGGGCTTGTCTTGCAAGACGTTGGTGCTCAGCGACGACGGATTGCCTTTCATGCCCATAGCCGACTTTATTGCCGACAGTATCGTCTACACACGTACCTTCGACAGCGGAATGACTGTTCAGGGCACCGTCGGCATTCCCTCGTGGACTACTCTTTGTCTGCCGTTCACCGTCGACCGCTGTCTGCTTGCCGAGGGCACCGAGGCAAACTGGATGAAGCATGAGAACGATGAGGGTTACGACTTCTGGCTCATGGAGTACATTGGCGACGAGAACGGAACGCTCTTTTTCAATCCAGCCAGTGAGCTTCGGGCATATACCCCCTATCTCATTAATGTGGCGGGCTCTGGGATGACAGGCTTCCGCGACATGACCATGACATCGATTTCCTTCTGCGGACGCAAAACAACCATCAGGGCAACGGCATCGAGTGTCGCCTCTAGCACAAATTATAAGTTTGTGGGCACGATGGTGAATGTCAATGACGGTAACGATGCCTATACCATCGACACCGATGGACAGCGATGCCGTCGCGCATACGTGAGTACCAGACCGTTCCGTGCATACGTCAAGGCCGTGAGCAATACTTCGCCTGCCGACATCGTGCCAATGAACATCGCCACGTTCTCCACGAACCCGATAGACAAGAAGGGTGACGTCAACGTTGATGGAGTGGTGAACGTGGCTGACATCTCGGCGGTGATAAGCCTCATGGCGGGCTATGGCACAGGTTTTACTTTCGAGAGGGCCGATGTCAATGGCGACGGGGAGGTGAACGTGGCCGACATCTCGGCCATCATCAACATAATGGCAGGAAACTGAGTCTTAGTTCCAGTAATATATGAAACTTCGGGCAAGACATATCGTCATTACCGTGGCAGCCATCGTTGTGATGTTGCTGGCGTTGCCACTTCTGGTGTATGTCCCCCCAGTGCAGAAATGGCTCGTCGACAAGGCCACGGTCATGGCCTCAGAGGCCACTGGACTTAACATCAGCATCAGAGCTGTCAGCCTCCGTTTCCCCTTGACGCTAAGCTTGGAAGACGTGATGGTGACGCGACCGCTTGACTCCGATACCATTGCCTCCGTGGGACGCATCGATGCCAGCCTGGCGGTACTTCCCCTCTTTAGTCTCCGTGCTGAACTGGGTGGCCTCGCCATCAACGAAGCCCGACTCAACACCCTCGACCTTATCAGCGACACCCAAGTCCAAGGCAACATCGGCCAACTGGCCATAGGCTCCACCATGGCAGACATCAATGCCGGTAAGGTTGATGTCTCGTCACTGCTCCTTGCTGATGCGGATCTCTGTATTCTCCTCTCTGATACTGCCGCCGTAGACACAACTGAGAGCGAAGCCCTTCCCTGGCTCATCGCCCTACGCGAGGCTTCCCTCAACAACGTTTCTTGCGAGGTTCACCTTCCCGGTGACTCCATGATTGTCGCTACCACGCTCACAAAAGTCGTGGCCGCTGATGCTATTATCGACCTCCTTCAAGAGCGCTACGCACTGGCTTCGCTCCAGATTGACCAAAGTGCTCTTGTCTATGACCTGCCCTACGAGCCGGCATTGGAGCAAACCGCCGACGACCAGCTCATGGACTACTCCCATCTCAGCTTCACTGACCTTTCCCTAACCGTAGACTCCATTGTCTACCTTTCCCCTGACCTGACTCTCGCCGTGCGCCATGCCAGCCTGAAGGAGAGCTGCGGTTTCCAAGTCACCGACCTCTCCGCCTCTATCACTCTCGATAGTCTCGGCATCCGTCTCCCCTCCCTAACCCTGAGCACACCCTCCTCCTCCCTTATCGGTCAGGCCAGCATCGACTATGCCTCCTTTGATGCGCAGCAAATCGTAAATAGTAAATCTGTAAATAGTAAATTCCTCATCGATGCTTCCCTTTCCCGCCATGACATCGCCCACTTCTATCCTGTGAAAGGCCTTCCCGAATGGCCTCTCACCATTAAGGCCAAAGCCAATGGTAACCTCGCCTACGCCAATATCGAGGAGTTCACCCTCGACATTCCCACGGCTCTCCATGCTGAGGCCAGCGGCATCTTCGCCCTCAACGCTCAACACTCGCTTGCGGAGCCCGTTGGAGCAAGAAATCTCAACTTTAAACTGTCTCTTCAGAATCCCTCCTTTCTCCACTCCACCCTCGGCATAGACACCAAAAGCCTAAACATTCCGGCTGGCCTCCACCTCGATGGTACCGTCTCTTCCATTGGTCCACAATACACCGCCAATCTCACTGCCCGTGATGGTCAGGCCACCATCAATGGCCGTGCACTCCTTGACACCCAGACTGAGGCTTACACCGTCGACCTTGATATTGCCGACCTCAACACTGGCCGATATGTTCCTGCCGTGGACTGTATCCTCCACCAAGCCACCTTTAGTGTCCGTGGTCACGGCTACGACCCCTATAGCCCCAAAACTTTCATCGAGGCAGCTACTACCATCGACAGCCTCACCTACGACCAATGGCGGGCCGACAGCATTCACCTTGCTGCCACCATCGAGGATGCACGCACTACTGCCACCCTCGCTCTACACAAAGTGCAGGGTACTGGAATCTCTGGCCGTCGTCTCAATATTGGCCTCAACGGCGACATCAAGGTTGAGACCAACCTCAAGGACAGCCACAAGCTCTCCGGACTGCTGAAAGACTTCGAAATCACCGATTCCACCGGCACTTATCACCCTGAAAACCTTGGTGTTCTCCTCGCTGCTCGTCCTGATACCACATACGTCCGCGTCCAGAACGGCAACTTCATCGTTAAGCTAGATGCCAGCGGATCCTACGACCGTTTGTTACAGAGTCTCACTGCCCTTGCCGACACCATTGACCACCAACTGGACAACCGTATCATAGATCAGGGACTGTTGAAGCAGATGTTACCCACCATGCGCCTTTACATCACCAGCGGGCGCGAGAATGTGGCTGCAAGATTCCTCCGGGCGTCGCGCGACATCGACTACAAAGAACTGCTTGCTGACATCACCATGTCAGCCACTCAAGGTGTCAACGGCCAGATGTACATCCACGACCTAGGTATCAGCTCCACTCGCATCGACACTGCACTGGTGACGCTGAAGGACTCTGACCACGGCCTGACCTATCAGGCACGTGTAGCCAATGGAAGGAAGAATAAGACGCCACTCATCGCACTCATGGACGGTCATCTCTACGAACATGGTGCGCGTGTGGGGTTGCGTGTCTTCGACAAGGATGGTCGTATGGGGCTGAGGATAGGCACTCAGGCATCGATGGAATCGGACGGAATGCACTTTAAGCTACTTCCAAAGAACCCCACTATTGCCCACCGTGAGTTTACCCTCAACGATGATAATTATCTCTTCCTGCGCAACGACACTAGGTTGAGTGCCAAGCTGGAGATGGAGGACAATGAAGGCACCACCATTGATGTCTACTCCGAGGAGGCTGACAGCACACGCCTACAGGACCTTACCGTAAGCGTGGCGAAGCTGAACCTCAAACAATTGACGGCAGCTCTCCCTTTCATGCCTGCCATCGAAGGATTTCTCAACGGTGACTTTCACATCATCATGGACCAGCAGAAACAGATCTCGGTAGCCGCTGACGTGGATGTAGACAACATGGTCTACGAAGGCAACGTCATAGGCAACATCAATACTGAGTTCGTATACCTACAGAATACAGATAATACCCATTCCATCGACGGAATCCTGCTTCGTGAGGACAAGCAAGTGGCCTCACTGGAAGGAAAATACATTAACAAGAAAGTCTCCAACGGCCATGAGCATGCAGACGTGCTGCTCTCGCTTGTGAACACCCCACTGAACATGGCCAACGGTTTCATTACCGACCACATCGTGGGACTGGAGGGTTATGCCAATGGCCAGCTCTCTTTGAACGGCCCGCTCGATAATCTTATCGTTGACGGTAGTGTACGCCTTGACTCTGCGACCATCTTCAGCACTCCTTACGGCATCCGTATGGGCATCGATGACACCCCGATAAAGATAGAACACTCGAAGCTCACACTCAATGACTTCAAGCTCTACGCCAGTCCGGAATACCGTGAGAAAGGTGTGCTCGAAAGCACCTTCAACTTTGTGAACAAGGCCATCGGTGCCGTGCAATCAGCCGATACCGTCGCGTATGTAACCATTACGGGCACTGCCGACTTCAGTGGCGACGGCCCAGCCCCTCTCGATTTCCGCATCCGTGCCAAGGAGCTACAGCTCATCAACTCCCGCCAGCAAATCGGCTCATTGCTTTATGGCAAGGGCTTTGTCAGTTTTATGACCATGGTGCGTGGCACGACGGAGAAGATGACCGTTCGCGGACGCCTCAACGTGCTCGGCAAGACAGACCTCACCTACCTGCTCCTCGACTCGCCACTCTCCACTGACAACCAGATGGACGAATTGGTAAAATTCACCGATTTCAACGACAGTACTCAGATATCTGTCGTGCATCGTCCCGTGCCCAATGGTATGGATGTGAACCTCACTGTGTCTATAGATCAGGGCGCACATATCCGTTGCGGACTGAATGCCGACCAGTCGAACTATGTAGACATCTTCGGCGGCGGTGAACTGCGTCTGCGCATGTCGGAGACTGAGGAAATGTCCCTCACAGGCCGATACACCCTCACCAGCGGCACTATGAAATATTCGCTGCCCGTCATTCCGCTAAAAACCTTCACCATTCAGGATGGCAGTTATGTGGAGTTCACTGGGGCGATGGACAACCCAACACTGAACATTACCGCCACCGAGCGCACACGTGCCACCGTGGGCCAGGAGGGCTCGCAGGCTCGCAGCGTGACCTTCGACTGCGGCGTGGTGCTGACGAAGACGCTCAACGACATGGGATTTCAATTCATTATCTCCGCACCAGAGGACATGACCGTGCAGAGCGAATTGCAGGCCATGACGGTGGAGCAGCGCAGCAAGCTCGCCGTGACGATGCTCACTACGGGCATGTACCTTGCCGATGGTAACACTGCAGGATTCTCCATGAACGCGGCACTCAGTTCCTTCCTGCAAAGTGAAATCAACAACATTGCGGGCAACGCATTAAGCTCCCTCGACATCAGCATGGGTATTGACAACAGCACCGATGCCAGTGGAAACGTACACACCGACTACTCTTTCCAGTTTGCCAAGCGATTCTGGAACAACCGGCTGAAGGTGCAAATAGGTGGAAAAGTGTCCAGCGGACAGGAGATGCAGGGGCAGAAACAGTCGTTCTTCGATAACGTCTCCATGGAATACCGCCTCTCACCGACGAGCAACCAGTACCTAAAGCTCTTCTATAAACAGAATGTCTACGACTGGCTCGACGGTTACACCGGCGAATATGGCGTAGGTTATATCTATAAACGTAAGATGGACCACTGGTGGGACATGTTCCAACTGTGGAAAAAAGACAGCAACAATAATCGCAACCGCTAAATCGTTCACTATGTTGCGACAGTATCGCAACAGCAATATCAAAATCTCAAATCTCAAATCTCAAATCTCAAATCTCAAAACAACTATGGGTATCATTCTTAGTATCGTCATCGGATGTCTTGCTGGTTTCTGCGCCGGCAAGTTAATGAAAGGTGGTGGCTTCGGCCTCATCATGAACCTCATCCTCGGTCTCTTCGGAGGTGTACTCGGCGGGTGGCTCTTCTCGTTCTTTGGAATTGAATGGGGTGGATTGCTCGGACAACTCGGAACGGCCATCGTGGGTGCTGTTGTCATCCTCTGGGTGGCATCGCTGTTGAAAAAATAACACGTCCTTTTCGTGTTAGATGCCTTGTAACTCGGAGTTAGGTTTGTCCTAGTTCTGGGGTTAAAAGGTATATGTCATCCTCACTTACTTTTTCGGAGAAAGTGGCTGGGGAAGGGTAAATATCGTATAAATAAACATTTTCTTAAAAAAACTTTTGCGGGTATCATAATTTTTGAGTAATTTTGTGGCCAAATTATTCAAATACTCTTTTTATTAATTAATTTCTTAAACTTTATGTGGTTATTTCAATCATCTATCGGTAGGAAAGTTGTAATGTCCGTCACCGGAATTGCGCTCATCTTGTTCCTGACGTTCCACTGCGCCATGAACATCGTTGCGCTCTTCTCCGGCGAGGCTTACAACACCATTTGTGAACTCCTCGGCGCCAACTGGTATGCCGTGGTTGCAACGCTCGGATTGGCCGCTCTGGCCGTCTGTCACATTGTCTATGCCTTCATCCTGACGGCTCAGAACCGCACCGCCCGTGGTGAGAACCGCTACGAGGTATCAACGACGGTCAACACCGGAAAGGTGGAGTGGGCTTCGAAGAACATGCTCGTGCTGGGTATCATCATCTGCCTGGGACTTCTGCTGCACCTCTTCAACTTCTGGTACAACATGATGTTTGCCGAGCTGACAGGCATGACGGTCGCCCACAACCCCGGCGACGGCTTCGCCTTCATCGTCGACACGTTCTCGTGCCCGGTCTATGTGGTGCTCTATCTCATCTGGCTCGTGGCTCTGTGGTTCCACCTCACCCACGGCTTCTGGTCGGCCATGCAGACCCTCGGCTGGAGCGGTAAGATCTGGCTCTGCCGCTGGAAGGCCATCGGCATGATCTACTCTACGCTGCTCGTCCTCGGCTTCATCGTCGTGGTGCTCGCCTTCGCCTTTGGCTGCGCTCCCTCGCTCTGCGAGTGCTGCCATGAGGCCGCCGACTGTTGCAAAGAGGCCGCCGAAGCCTGCTGCAAGTAATAATTCGTTATCACGTCATTTCGTTATCTCGAAATCTCGTTATCACGAAATAACGTTATTCCGTTACACCGCAAAATAGTAAAAACAAAATTATGGCAAAAGTAATTGATTCTAAGATTCCCGCAGGTCCAGTACCTGAGAAATGGAAGGAATATAAGGCTCATCAGCGTCTGGTCAACCCGAAGAATAAGCTGAAGCTCGACGTGATTGTAGTTGGTACTGGTCTGGCCGGTGCTTCTGCTGCCGCCTCTCTCGGCGAGATGGGCTTCAACGTCATCAACCTGTGCATCCAGGACTCTCCCCGTCGCGCTCACTCTATCGCCGCCCAAGGTGGTATCAACGCCGCCAAGTGCTATCAGAACGATGGTGACTCAGTCTATCGTCTGTTCTACGACACCGTGAAGGGTGGTGACTATCGTGCCCGTGAGGCCAACGTTTATCGTTTGGCCGAGGTTTCAAATAACATCATCGACCAGTGCGTGGCACAGGGTGTTCCCTTCGCCCGTGAGTATGGCGGCATGTTGGCCAACCGTTCTTTCGGTGGTGCCCAGGTGTCGCGTACATTCTATGCTAAAGGTCAGACGGGTCAGCAGTTGCTGCTCGGTGCCTACAGCTCACTGAGCTGCCAGGTGAATGCCGGCAAGGTGAAGCTCTACACCCGCTACGAGATGGAGGATGTGGTCATCGTCGATGGCCGCGCCCGTGGTATCATTGCCAAGGATTTGACAACTGGTAAGCTGGTTCGCTTCAGCGCCAACGCCGTAGTCATAGCTACTGGCGGTTATGGTAACACCTATTTCCTCTCGACCAACGCCATGGGTTGCAACTGCACCGCTGCTGTTCAGTGCTATCGCAAGGGTGCCTACTTTGCAAATCCCTCTTACGTTCAGATTCACCCCACTTGTATCCCCGTTCATGGCGACAAGCAGTCGAAGCTGACGCTGATGTCGGAGTCTCTGCGTAACGACGGTCGTATCTGGGTGCCCAAGAAGATTGAGGACGCAAAGGCTCTGCAGCAGGGTACGAAGCAGGGTTGGGAGATTCCCGAGGAGGACCGCGACTACTATCTGGAGCGCCGCTATCCCGCCTTCGGTAACCTCGTTCCCCGTGACGTGGCCAGCCGTGCTGCCAAGGAGCGTTGCGACAAGGGCTTCGGCGTGAACAACACTGGTCTCGCCGTGTTCCTCGACTTCTCGGAGTCTATCAACCGTCTGGGTCTCGACATCATCATGCAGCGTTATGGCAACCTCTTCGAGATGTACGAGGAGATTACCGACGTGTTCCCTGGCGACCTCGCCAACGAAATCAATGGTGTGAAGTATTACAAGCCGATGATGATCTATCCCGCCATCCACTACACCATGGGTGGTATCTGGGTTGACTACGAGCTGCAGACCTCTATTCCCGGCCTGTTCGCTATCGGCGAGTGCAACTTCTCCGACCACGGTGCCAACCGCCTCGGTGCTTCGGCTCTGATGCAGGGTTTGGCCGATGGTTACTTCGTGCTGCCTTACACCATCCAGAACTACCTCGCCGACCAGGCTGTATGGCCGAAGGTGAGCACCGACCTACCTGAGTTCGCTGAGGCAGAGAAGGCCGTCAATGCCGAGCTTGACCGTTTGCTCAACATCAAGGGCAAGCGCTCTGTTGACTCCATCCACAAGGAACTTGGCCACATCATGTGGGAGTATGTGGGCATGGGTCGCACCGCCGAGGGCCTGAAGACCGGCCTGAAGAAGATGCACGAGCTGGAGCAGGAGTTCGACAAGAACCTCTTCGTGCCCGGCTCTAAGGAAGGCCTCAACATCGAGCTTGACAAGGCCATCCACCTCCGCGACTTCTTCACCATGGGTCAGCTCGTGGCCTTCGACGCCCTCTCTCGTAATGAGTCCTGCGGCGGTCACTTCCGCGAGGAATACCAGACCGAGGAAGGCGAGGCTAAGCGCGACGACGAGAACTACTTCTACGTAGGCTGTTGGGAGTATCAAGGCAAGGGCAACGAGCCCACTCTGATAAAGGAACCCCTCGAATATGAAGCTATTAAAGTACAAACCCGTAACTATAAGAACTAAACGATATGGCACGTAATATAAGTTTCACTATCAAGTTTTGGAGACAAAATGGTCCGAAAGATGCGGGTCACTTTGATTCTTACGAGATGAAGGACATCCCTGATGACACTTCATTCCTCGAGATGCTCGATATCCTCAACGAGTGTCTCATCAACGAAGGCAAGGAGCCCTTCGTGTTCGACCACGACTGCCGCGAGGGTATCTGCGGCATGTGCTCGCTCTACATCAACGGCACGCCCCACGGCAAGACCGAGCGCGGTGCCACCACCTGTCAGCTCTACATGCGCCGCTTCAACGATGGCGATGTCATCACCGTGGAGCCTTGGCGTTCCGCCGCCTTCCCCGTGATCAAAGACTGCATGGTTGACCGCAACGCCTTCGACAAGATTATCCAGGCTGGCGGCTACACCACCATCCGCACCGGTCAGGCCCAGGATGCCAACGCCATCCTCATCCCCAAGGAGGATGCCGACGAGGCCATGGACTGCGCCTCCTGCATCGGCTGTGGCGCCTGCGTCGCCGCTTGTAAGAACGGCTCTGCCATGCTCTTCGTGTCGTCGAAAGTCTCTCAGCTCGCCCTCCTTCCCCAGGGCCGCGTAGAGGCCGCCCGCCGCGTGAAGAACATGATCGCCAAGATGGACGAACTCGGCTTCGGCAACTGCACCAACACCCGCGCCTGCGAGGCTGTCTGCCCGAAGAACGAGACCATCGCCAACATCGCCCGCCTCAACCGCGAGATGATCAAGGCAAAGCTCGCCGACTAAGGAGTAAGGTTCGGGCGGATTTGCAATCCGACCGCAAAGAATATAAGGATTTGCAATCCGCCCGAACTTATCTGAACCATATTTAATATGGTATATAGCATCCAAGCAAATGAAGACAACCAACGAATACATCGACCTCATACGCGCCCACAGCGACGAACTCCGAACGCAGTTTGGAGTGAAAACCTTACGTCTTTTTGGTTCCGTCTCACGAGGTGAGCAGCATGAGGGTAGTGACATAGACGTTTGTGTGGAAATGGAGCCGCGCATCCTCCTAATAGTCCGACTCCAGCGTTACCTTGAGCAGTTGCTGATGTGTCCTGTCGACGTTATCCGGATGCACAAGCATATCAATCCCTATCTATTAAAAGACATCGATCGCGATGGTATTTACGTCATTGGAGAAGCGTAACCGCATAAAGTACACGCTTGAGCAGATAAATACAGCTATCAACCAACTGAAGGAATGGAATGAAGACGTTGACGATGCCGACTCATTCTACCTCTCATCTTCTGGAATGCAGAAGCTGGCTGCCAACAGTATGCTCATCGAGGCCATCGGTGAAGGCATTAAGCAGATAGACGAACATTCTGATGGTGAACTTCTTCCTGAACGCCCCGAGATTCCTTGGAGGGATGTCATCGGTGCCAGAAACCGAATAGCACACGGTTATTTCGAGGTGGACGCGGAAACAGTCCTCTCTATCATCAAGAACGACCTCGACTCCCTGCAAGCTGCTATCCGCTATTTCATAGAGACCATTTAGTCTTTTCCTCTCGTCTCCACCGCTCTGACGGTGGCAGGATACACATTATTTATATTAACTTACAGATCAGCGTTTCTGTTCGTACTTTGACATAGAGTTGAGCTAACGCTCTTGTTCTTTGCACTCGAATACCGCCAACATTCATCGCAAGAAGAACAAGCAGTTGATAGTTCACGCTCACTGGGCGTGGACTATTCGTGCTTGTTTTTGCGAAAGGTCTACTTGGCGGTAACCAGAGTGCTAATAAGCATCGAATGGTTCCGCCTTTTTTATTTGGTATGAGAAACGTATTGACAAAAACACTTTGTGTACTTTTATTCTTTATCCAATACTCTATAGGTGCAAATGCCTATGACTTTATTTTTAATATTCTCTCAGAAGAAGATCGAACCTGTGAGGTGTCTTTTTTTTATGATGATTCGGGCTCTTATACTGGATATGTAATTGTTCCAGAACTTTATCAAAACTATACTGTTGTAGGTATTGGTGATAGGACGTTCTTTGAGTGTAATTTAGATGGTATTTCATTGCCACCTACAATTAAGCGTATTGGTGAAGAAGCTTTTTGGGGATGCAAGGGTATATCTTCATTACGTATACCTGAACAAATAGAGTATATTGGAGACAACGCTTTTTATTGCAGTGATTTGGGTGGAAGTGTTTATATACCCAATTGTTGTAAGTATATTGGAGAATACTCTTTTTTTGAAACAAACATAACAGAGTTAGAATTTGAGGGACTTTTCGCAATTTTCAATTATGACTTTTGTAAAATAGGATATTGTGCATTTGGTAACTGTGATAACTTGCTATATGTTAATCTAAAATCTCTCTGTTACAATTTTTCTGCCAATCCATTTTTTAGATGCGACAACCTAAAAGAAATTGAGGGATGGGGAGTCTATACAAATAGCGAAGGAACAACTGGGAATCTAATAGAGAACGGATGCTTATATAAATTTTCAGAAAAGGAAGACACAACCTGTCTAGAGCTTATTTGTTGCCCTGCAGGAAAAAACGAGTTCATTATTCCTGCTCCAACTGCCGATGGAAAAGTGCAAGTGCTTACAACAATTGGCTATGCAGCATTTGGAGGTTGTGAAAAGATTACAAATATCGACATTCCACTTACAGTAACAAAAATTAGAGATTATGCCTTATTCTTATCAGCCGATTCTGAAGATTTTACATACCGTAGAGTAAGCATACCGGAAAGTGTAGATGAAATGGGGTACGATATATTTGGGTGGTTTGGCCACAATTGGGATATTTATATTCATGGTACAAAAATTAGAGATATTCGTTATAGTACTTTGTCGGATAAGAAATATGGTATTATTCATATCCCTTATGGAACAAAAACTACTTTTAATATAGAGCATGTAGAAAGAGTATTTGAAGTAATTGATGACATCGAAGATGGCAATTTTGCTACTGAAATAAAGGATCAAAATTCTAATGAATTTATGGAGGCCATATATAATTTATGTGGTATAAAAAACACAAGTTCTTCAACAACAAGTATTTACATAGTAAAAAAGAAAGGCAGAATTGGTAAAAAGTTTTTTAAGAAATAGAAGAAGATCAATGAGTATGAATGTAATATCTTTTCTCAAATAAAGTGGCTCCTGACAAAAAGGAAAGCATCATTTTTAATGTAATTCGAGAATAAGATGGAAAAAGTAAAGGTGTTTATCAGCTGGGCCGACAAGAACTTCAGCGGCAGCTACAGCGACAACGTGCCTGGCGGTGTTGCGTTTACGGCAAAGACAATCGACGAAATGCGGCGCAAGGCGCAAACCACGCTTGACTTACACATGCAGGGCTATGTAGCCGACGGCGAGGCACCGCAGTGGTACACCAACCACGACTACGAACTGGAGTTCTGCTACATGGATGCCACGTCGGTATTGCAGTCGTGCTCAGATGCCATCACGCTCTCAGCCATTGCGAAAGTTACAGGCATCAACCAGCGGCAACTAAGCCACTATGCCAACGGCACTAACACGCCGCGTCCGCAGCAGCAGCAGCGTATCATCGAAGGCATCCACGCCATAGGTCGCCGACTGTTGACGATTTGATTATTTGTTTTCTTCGCCTACACGCCCATCAGCAGCAATGCCGGTGGGCTGTTTTTACTAAAAGAAACAGTTGTTATTAATATTATTCCCCGACCGGCGGGATGTTCGGCTCTTGCAGACGTTCCGTCGGATTTGCAATCCGACTGATCAGCTGGGACGGTTCTCCTTGATTGCATTTCCCCATATCATGTAGAGGTCATAACGGCTTCCACATTTTTGTTCCGCCAGCCTACGGCCTCTATCGCGTCCGCCAGACCTTCCCGCTAGTCTGCATTAATAGACTATCATGAGAGTGTTTAGGTTATAAAACCACCAAATTGTTCGATAACTAAATATTTATAACTAAAAATTGTTTGATTATCAAATATTATTTGTACCTTTGCACCGACCTAAGACTAAGAACTGAAACGCACAAAGTGAACTATGGCAGAAAAGAACTGTTTATCGGAGAACTTGCGATTGCTGAGAATGCGTATGAAATATACGCAGCAGCAAGTGGCTGATTTCCTGAAGATCAGTCAGCCGGCCTACGTAAAGTATGAGAATGGAGCTACTGATGTCTCGATGGAAAACCTGGAACGGCTGGCTGGTTTGTATGGTGTAAGTGAATATGACTTGCTTGAAAACAGTGTTGAGCAGATGCAGGTGCAGGCGGCATTTGCTTTCCGAAAGAATGGCGAAAATGTTAATCTGGAGCAGATAGCCCAGTTCCGGAAAATCGTGAACAACTATCTTGAGATGACAAATGAGCTTGAGAAATACTACCATTAAATTGGAAAACCTGGCAAACCAATTGCGTCAGGAACTCCAGATACGCTTTACAGCTCCCGTCAGCATCCATCAGATTTTGAAGGAAAAGGGTATCATTGGCTATTTCCGTCCTTTGCAGGGCTTGTCGGGAATGGCTGTCAAGATTGCGCGTAATGAATTTACAGTTCCTAAGCTTTTTATGCTTGTAAATACCAGTGAGCAATATTGTAAACAACGATTCACAGCCTGCCATGAACTATATCATTTGCTGTATCAGGAAAAGTTTTCTGTATCTTATGATGATGATATTTTCCAACCTGTTGACACTGAAGAACGTAATGCCAATATCTTTGCTACATTCTTGCTGATGCCAGAGGCGGGAATTAAGTATCTGACCCCTGCCAATGAGCAACGCAGGAATGCTATTCGTTTGGGTACTGTGCTCATGCTGGAGCAGAATTTCAGATGCTCCCATCAGGCTATGCTTATCCGTCTTAGGGAATTGGGCTGGATAACTGAGGATTATATGGAAAATCTGAAAGGGGAGGTAAGACGAAATGCACAGGAGTATGGGTATGATACTCGGCTTTATGAACCGACAAATAATACAGAACTTGTGGGCGATTATAATCTGAAAGCCCGTGAGCTATATGACCTTAATCTGATTTCACAGGCAAAGTATTTCAGTTACCTTCGCGATATGGATATCTATAAAAGCACAGACTGATGGTTAGAAAGAAGGTTTTTTTGATGAAACGGAGTGTAATAAGTTCATCCATGATGCCATAGTGATTAATGAAGCCAAGTTCCCTGTATATGAAATAGGGAAATATAAGCCAAGCAGGAATCTTGATGAGTTTTAGCCTCGGACTAAATTCGGAGTTTTCTGCTTTTCCCATAATGTCTCGAATGCTTTTGGGCGGTCGCAGCATATCGCCATGCCGACCGGTTGAACATTACGATACTGTGGGCTTAGCATCCTTGTTTGCCTCTTCTATTATGCTACTGATCAGGCGCGAGTATTCCTGGCCTGTGGGCAGCTCCATATCGATGTGCAGCGTGCGTCGCGTGCAGACGGTCGTCTCCTGGGTCATGAGGTTGTAGCCTTGACGCTGCTCGTCGCGGTAGTATATGCCCACACCCCGCTTTTGCCAAGGGGGGAGGTTGTTGTAGTTGATGCCCCTCTGGAAAAGCAGCTCGTTCTTCTCGCTGTTCGATATTCCCGACATCCTTTTCTGTGCCTCGTCTGCCGACACGCCCTCTTTGCGTAGTGTCCAGTAGCAGTGGGAGTTCAGGGAGTTGCGGTGGGCATCCTCCTGTCGCCAGCGGAAATAGTCCACCACATTCTCTATTGTGGGAAGGGGCACGAGCCTGTTGTCGAACGCTGCGGCTCTTCCCGTGTGCATGGAGAAGGTCACCGAAGCCTCTGCGGCCAGGATGGAAAGCAACTTTCGCTCCTTCCTGCCGAAGGTGTCGTCCTTCAGGTGGAACAGCAGCGATATCTCGTCGCTCTGCGTGTAGCCATATATCATGCGGAAGCCGCAGTCCATCAGGTGCCGGGTAGTCGCGGTCATGGCGTCGCGGAAGGTGATGTCGAAAGGCTTCTCCAGGTTCCACTCCTTCTTGGTCAGTCGTGTGAATCCGTGGCCGTCAAGGCGAGCCACGACGTATATCCCTTCGAGCATCGTCCTGTCAAGCGACTGCTCGAAGCGGCGCATCTGTCTGTCAAGTGTGTCAAAGTCCATAGCAAAGGAAATATAATTGACTGCAAAATTAAAAAGAAAACATGAGAAATGCAAATAATATGAAGAAAGTTTGTTGATTAAATTATAAATGCTTAATTTTGCACACGGGTATTTAATGACTAAACATTATGGGCGTAACATTCGACAATAAGGAGCAGCGTTTCGTGTTCGACTTTGAACATGATGGGAAGGATGACATCGTCAGCCTGACAGGCGACGGCTATCAGGTGGAAGCATTCGGCAGATGCTTCTACTACGGCTATGAGTTCTCCGACCAGGTCGATGGCAGCGTCCGCTCGGCTTTCATCAAGCACGTCAAGTTTACTGAAGACTTGCAGAATAATCCAGACTTGACGCATTTCATCAAGAAAGCCATAGACAACCTCAACCGCCGTATCAACCTCTACGACTATAATCTAGTGGTCATGCCTGAGTCGTCGAGCAAGGTTAACCAGTACATGCTGCGCTACATCTACCGCTTTGCCCAGCCGATGTTGAGGAAGATGGAGTTGGTTAAGTCTCTTCCTGCAAGAATCTCTTTCGATATGGATGCCTACGAGCAGTCGTATCTTAATGATGTCCTGGAGAATGGCCGTCCGCGATATACTCAGGCACAGAAGGACGAGGTGAAGCAGTCGATTGCAAAGATGCTCGACTTGATTCACCAGAAAGACTATTTCACCATAGCGCGTGACGTAAAGAAGAGCCGTTTCCGCCCATACATGATGTATTTCCTTCGTTTTGCCACGGAGCAGGACAAGGAGTTGTGTGCCACTATCCGTAAGCAGAACATCCTTGTGATGGATGACGTGACGACAAGTGGCTCAACGCTGAACGAGGTGCTGAGGGTCCTCCGTATTCTCAATGACGACAACGAGATAACCATCTTCAGCCTGATAGGCCGTAAAGACTTGATGGCTGAGACCATGTAGTACTCTCTACTATGATACCCGTGAAGATGCGGCCGCTGTTGATGCCTAAGCGGCGGGCGGAGAAGTAGTCGGCTGACTGATGAAAGGTACAGACGGGTGAGACTCTTATGTTATGAGGTTCCAAGCCGGCGGCGATGAGTTGCTGATGGTTACATTCGGGCAGGTCGATATGCCACTTCTCTTTCTTTATACTGATGGCTGTCATGTCGAAACCCGCCTGAGCGAAGGCCTCATAGACCTCGTCGCCCACCTCAAAACTGTCAAGATGTATGCCTGGGCCAATCTGTGTCTTGAGGTCACAGGGGCGGGTGCCGTAGGTGGCTTTCATCTCTGCGAGGGCTTTCTCCGCGATACGTGCCACGGTGCCACGCCATCCGGCATGGATGGCGCAAATGGCGTGATGAGCTTCGTCGTAGAGTAGAATCGGGATGCAGTCGGCAGTAGATACGCCTATACACACGCCGCGTAAATCGGTCATCAATGCGTCGTAGCCTTCCAATGCCTCGCGTCTTTTCTCTTCTGACAACGATAGCAACGCCTCGTCTATTCGCGCCGTTTTCGTCAGATGTACCTGGTGGGGCATCAGCAAACGGTCGTCGCTGATGCCGAGCAACAAGCATAGTGCCTCGCGGTTTTTGCGGATGCAAGCTTCAGAGTCGCCACAATAGCGGTTGATGTTAAACTCCGCATAACTGCCCGTACTACATCCTCCGTGGCGAGTCGTGCTAAACGCCGTCACACCAGGCCCCATATCGTAATAGTCCAGTTTCGGTATTATCATTCAAATAAGAATCTCTGCAAAGCAATTTGATGAATTACATTGTGACATTAAGGAATTTCCTTGTTCAGCTAGTTTGCTACGTACTCAAGTATGTCGCCGGGCTGGCAGTCAAGTGCCTTACAAATGGACTCTAAGGTGGAGAACCGGATGGCCTTGGCCTTGCCCGTCTTCAGGATGGAGAGGTTGGCTTGGGTGATGCCGATTTTCTCGGCCAGTTCTTGCGATGACATCTTGCGCTTGGCCATCATCACGTCTACGTTTACGATGATACTCATGATGGTTCAGTGGTTAGACGGTCAGTTCTTGTTCTTCCTTCAGTTCCTTGCCCATGAGTATGATTTGCGAGATAATCATCAGGGCCAAGCCAGTAATGATGTACATGTTGTTGCTCTCATTCCTGAACACGATAAAATAGTCGGCCAGATAAATGTTCTTGGCACAGAACCAGTAGAAAATATATGAAATCGCCAAATCGTAAAGATAAAGAGCGGACAGAAGTATGCCTGTGGTTTCCAGATATTTGGCCACTTGCGCCACAAAGATATTCCCCTTTCGGATGCTACGGATAAGCCTGTACACCATATATAATATCCAGATGAGCACTATCGTGATGACTATGATTGATGTGACCACAAATATGATGGGGAATAGTTTCCATGAGGTTTGGGATGCGGGAACCGTCAGCCTAACCTTCTGCATGTCTATTTTGTAAGTCTGTCCGAGCGAAGTGGAAATGAGTTCCTTTCGTCCTGGCGTCAGTTTCGGCTGAACGAAGACGTCGTATGAAAACGTACGGTAGTTGGTACTATGGGTGGTTCTTTTGACGACTCCATTTTCCAGCATGTCACAAGTCACAAATCCTTCAGAATTCTCCACCAACTCCAGTTTGTCATCGTCTCGCTCAGTCCATGTGTAAGAGTCGTAATGGAAAATGCTGGCTACTCCAAAAACAATGAGCACCACCACAAACAGCGTGCTGTAGATTTTAAGCTTTTTGTTCATAATTGATATAATTTTATTGTTAAACGACAAATAATTTCGGTGCAAAGGTAAATGATTTATTTCAAACCTCCAAGAGAAGCGATGTTAATTTATCGTAAAACGATATATTTTTATTAGGAAAAGGATAACAGAGGATGGTAAAAGAAGCAAAAAAGCACCTAAGAAGAAGTCTTCAGAGGTGCTGTTCTGGAAACGAGCCTTTGCTTTGCAGAATCAAGAAGAGCGTCGTTTGACCTTCTCTTCTATTGTCTGGAAGATGACGAAGAGGACGGGAACGATGAAAAGCAGGGCGATGGTGCCGATGACCATGCCGCCGATGGTTCCCACGCCCAGAGAATGGTTACCGTTGGCTCCGACACCTGTTGCCAGAGCGAGTGGCAGCAGACCGAACACCATCGTCATGGAGGTCATGAGGATGGGGCGCAGTCGGACGGCGGCGGCATCGAGGGCGGCTTCGACGATGCCCAATCCCTGACGTCGGCGCGTTGTGGCGTATTCAGTCAGCAGGATGGCGGTCTTCGAGAGCAGTCCGATGAGCATGATAAGTCCTGTCTGCATGTAGATGTTATTCTCCAAGCCCCACAGATGGGCGAAGAGGAACGAGCCGGCAAGTCCAAATGGCACACTCAGGATGACAGCCAATGGGATGAACAGACTTTCGTAGAGGGCGCAGAGGATGAGGTAGATAAAGATGATGCAAATGACGAAGACCAGCGCGGTGGTGTTCTGCGACGATGCCTCTTCACGTGTCATACCGCCAAATTCATAGCCGTAGCCCTCAGGTAGCACCTCGGCGGCCACTTCACGGATAGTGTTGATAGCCTGTCCGCTGCTGTAGCCCTCGGCGGCAGTACCACCGACCTGGATGCTGGGAAAGAGGTTAAAGCGAGAGAGCGTCTCGGAGCCGTAGACACGTGTCAGCGTGAGGTACTGGCCAATGGGCGACATCTCACCTTGGTTGTTGCGCACAAAGATATTGTTCAGCGATTCCGTGTCGAGGCGATATTCAGGCGAGGCCTGTACCATGACGCGGTAGAGCTTGGTGAAGCGCACGAAGTTCGAGGCATAGTTACCTCCTACGTAGCCGCTGAGGGCCGACAGGACATCGCTGGGCGAAACGCCGCGACGCTTACACAGAGCGGCATCGACCTCAACACGGTACTGTGGGTACTTCAGTGAGAAGTTGGTGAAGGCGCGGCTGATCTCAGGCCGTTCGTTCAGGGCGGCGATGAGGCGGTTGGTGTAGTCGTATAGCTCCTGTATGGTGCCGCCGTGCTTGTCTTGTACGTGTAGCTCGAAGCCATTAATGCGCCCGAAGCCTGGCAGCATGTTCTGCGTGTTTACCTGAATCTTCGCGTTGGCGATGTCTGCGGTGCGACGATAGATTTCCTGCACCACGCTCTGGTCGTCGTCTCCCTTGCCTTTGCGTTCGTTCCACTTCTTTAGCTTTAGCGTGAAGTTACCATTCGACGACGACTGCTCGAAGCTGTTCGAGTTGCCGGCGATGAGCGAGTAGATGCGTACCTGCGGAATATCTTTGATGCGCGCCTCTACTTCTTTTAGTATGCCGTAGGTCTGCTGGAGGCTGCTGCCAGGCGATGCCTGTACATTAATAAATACGGTACCCATGTCCTCGTTTGGCACGAGACCGGTCCTGGTGGTGCGCATCATCCAACCGAGGGCGACGATAGCCACTACGACGAGGATGCCGGCCAAATACTTTCTGTGGGTAAAGCCAGAGACGGCATGCTTGTATTTGCCAGAAAACGCCATAAAGAAACGGTTGAAGCCAGCTTGGAAGCGGTTCAGCTTCGAGTCGCGCATAATGATGGCGCTCATTGCTGGTGAGAGCGTCAGGGCATTGAACAGCGAGATGGCTACGGCAATGGCCATCGTAAGTCCGAACTGCGTATAGAAAGTTCCCGTAACGCCGCCGATGAAGCAGACGGGTACGAACACAGCCATAAAGACAAGGGTTGTGGTGATGAGGGCCGAGGTGATGTTGTGCATGGCCTCCTCCGTCATCTGCTTAGCATCGGTTGTTCCCTCCTTGCTCTCTAATCTGGCTTGCACCGCCTCGACCACCACGATGGCATCGTCTACCACCGTACCGATGACCAATACGAGCGCGAAGAGCGTCAGCATGTTGAGTGAGAAGCCGATGGCATAGATAACAGCCAGCGTGGCGATGAGCGAGACGACGATGGCAATGGCAGGGATAATGGTAGCACGCCAGCTGCCCAGGAAGAGCCACACTACGAGGATGACCAACAGCAGCGCCTCGAGCAATGTTTCGACCACGCTGGCGATGGATGCATCGAGGAAGTCCTTTTTACTCTCCAGGTCTTCGATGACGATGCCTGGGGGTAGCGACCCGCGTATCTCCTCCACTTCGCGGTCAATCTCTTTGATAATCTCGTTGGCGTTCGAGCCGGCCACCTGGTTGATACTGATGTTCACACCAGGACTACCGTTGGTCTCGCCGATGATGTTATAGTTCTGCGAGCCCAGTTCCACACGAGCGATATCACCGATACGCAACACGTCGCCGTCGGGCAGCGAACGGATGACGAGGTTCTCATATTCCTGCTCCTCCTCGTAGCGTCCACGGTATTTCAGCACATACTGGAACGTGTTTTGGCTTTCGGCACCCAGCGTACCCGTTGCCACCTCCACGTTCTGCTCGTTCAGCACCTGCGTTACGTCAGAAGGTGTCAGGCCGTAGCGAGCCATCTTCAGCGGGTCGAGCCAGATACGCATGGAATAGTCGGCTCCCATCACGTTCACCTCGCCCACACCAGGAATACGGCTCAGACGTGGCTCAATGTTGATTTTCGTGTAGTTGGCCAGGAAGGCACGGTCGAAAGTACTGTCAGGACTGTAGACGGCTATCTGCTTGATGTTCGATGTCTGGCGTTTGCGTACAGTTAATCCGCTCTTCACCACGTCGCTCGGCAGACGGCCCTGCACGGTGGCGGCCCGGTTCTGAACGTTCACCATTGCCATGTTGGGGTCGGTGCCTTGGCGGAAAAAGATACCGATGGAAGCGGTTCCGTTGTTCGAGGCCGATGAGGTCATGTACATCATGCCCTCTACACCGTTGATGGCTTCTTCGAGAGGCACGATGACGCTCTTTTGAACCGTCTCGGCATTGGCACCAGTGTATGATGCAATGATGCGCACAGTGGGCGGTGCTATCTCTGGAAACTGCTCCAATGCCAGCTGGCTCAGCCCAATAATGCCTACCAGCACCATCAGTACCGAAATCACTCCAGAAAGGATTGGTCTATCAATAAAAGTTCTAACGTTCATTCTGATCCTTTTCGTTATAACGTTATAACGTGATTACGACATAACAACTTTATTTTTTGATTTCGATTCCCTCTTTGAGCAATCCGGCACCCTCGGCGATGATAGTGTCACCCTCACTAATGCCGTCCTCCACGATGTACTCGTGACCATTGTTCTGCGGGAAAAGTGTGATAGGAGTAGCCTTCGTCTTTCCGTTGACCACGCGATAGACGAACATGCGATTCTGCAACTCGTAGGTAGCCTCCTGCGGAATGACAATGCAATCTGGGCGATGCGTGGGCACCACCACCGTAGCACTACCGCCGTTGTGCAGCAAATGACCATTGTTAGGGAATGTAGCACGCAGCGTGACAGCACCCGTCTGGACATCGACGGTTCCGCTGATGGCACTGATACGTCCCGTTTCCTCGTACTCTTTGCCGTTGCTCAGTCGAAGAGACACCTCGGGGGCTTCTTTGATGAACGTCTCAATGGAACCGTATTGACCGATAAGGTCGAGGGTTTGATTCTCGCTGATGCTGAAATAGACATACATCTCTGTGTCGTCGGCCACCGTCACCAGTGGCTCGCTGATGTTGCTGCTGACGAGGGAGCCTACATGCCAGGGAATCATCGATGCCACACCGCTGACGGGGCTCTTCACCTCCGTATACGAAAGATTGTTGCGGGCGTTCACCTCTTGTGCCTTTGCCTGTGCCAATGCCGCCTCAGCCTCTAAAAGGGCGTTGCGTTTCGTCTCTACTGAGAAATCGCTCACGACGTTGCCATCCTTCAGTTGTGTCTCGTTCTCAAAGTTCATCCGCGCCGTCGCCAACCGTGCCTCCGCACTCTTGCGTGTTGCCTCTGCGACCTCCAGGGCAGCACGATAAGGCACTTGGTCGATGATGAACAGTGTCTGCCCTTTGTGCACGGCCTCGCCTTCGCCAGTCAGGATACGTGTGATGCAGCCCGATACCTGTGGGCGCACCTCCACAATCTGACGACCCGTAAGCCGAGCACTATAGTGGCGCTCAAGCGTCATGTCCTTCCGTCCAACCACCATCGTTTGGTACTGCGCTGCATCGTTTGCTTTGGGCTTTTCCTCACCACACGACAACAACAGCAGTTCAACAAATGATGCGAGAATGGCAACGAAATATCTCCTAAGTCTCATGTTTAGTTATTGGTTTAATGATTCTTTATATATAAATGATTACTGCACAACCACTTTTCTGCCCTGAACGATGTAGATACCCTTGGGTAGCTGGTGGTAGTTTGTGATGCGACGGCCGGTAATAGTGTAGATATGAGAGGTTGGGGATTGCAAATCCCCTCCAACAGAGGATTGCAAATCCTCTCCAACCACTGTCACCTCTTTGATGCCATCGGCCCATTCCTCAGAATGACGGAGGCCGAGGAAGGCATCAAGGGCGATGGAGGGTTTTCGTGTGAGAGGGTTCCAGGCACCCATGTCATAGTCATCGGCCAGTTCTGGCTCCCAATAGTACAAGCCAGAGGCACCTGCATCCATTAACAGTTGCAGGAAGTCACACAGCCATTGGTTAGCCTCCAACGCACGGTCGTTATAGTAGCCTGTCTCAACGATGAGCACGGGTTTGTCGTAGCGCTCCTTCAGCATCCTGACATTCTGTGCCACCTTCTTGATAAGTGAGTCGGGGGACAGCTTCGATGCCTTCACATGCACGGAGAGGCCGATGGCATCCCATCTGGCTCCAGCCACCTGAAGCGTGTCGAAATAGTCGGTGAGCCACTGCGTGTCCACACATTCGCTGACGTGGATAACGGTCTTCACCTCTGGGTTGATGCCCTTGATAGTATCGTGGGCAGCGTTGATGAAGCTCACGAAAGCAGAGGTTTGACGGCCCTCTTCCCACAGGAAGCCGCCGTCCACCTCATTGCCTATCTGCACCCAGCGCAGCTTGCCCGTAGAATTAAGGCTCTTCACGGTTCTGCCCGTATACTTGGCGACATCAGCGACGAGCATTTCTGCTGTATGCGATGTCCATAAGCTCGATTTGACATTGTCGCCCCACCAGTCGCAATAGTGCATGTCGAGCATGATGTTCAAATCCTGGTCCTTGGCTGCGTTGGCCAGTGCCTTAGCGTAAGAGGTGTTGAAGTCGGAGGGCGTAGGACTGACCAGCACACGCAGACGGACGCTGTTGATGCCCTGCTCTTTCAGGATAGACATGAACTCCTTCTTCTGTCCTTCACGGTTGTAGAACACCTTTTTCTGCTGGGTCTCTAGCGTCAGCGAACTGACATCGGCACCAAAGTCGAAGATACCTTTGGCCTCATCACGGTTGAACACGTTGTTGGTGACTGTCTCAATATCGGTGAACGGACCATCGTAGTTCATCTCTTCCTCCGAGAAGTTGCGTGTCTTCACCGTCCAGTTACTGGAGAAGCCTTTGAGGTCGGGCTTCAGGAAGATACGAGCGTTCTGCTTGTAGCCCTTCAGGTGCCAGTCCATCCATTTTAAGGCGAGCTTTCCGAACTGGCCGCCATATTGGTCCCAATAGGTGCCACCATGCCCGGCATCCGACAGGTCGGCCCATGCCACCTGCTTCTTCACTTTGCCGAAGTCGGTCTTGGCGTTATCGTAGGCCACATCACCTGTTCCTCCCGTCATATAGATGATGGGACAGTGGAGCGAGTTCAGCGACTGTGGCGAGGCACCACCCATTGACATGCCACCCATACCAGCGTTCATGATGAGCAGCGTCTTTACACGTGAGTTGGCACAGTTGGCGATGGCCTGTGCACCACCACAGGAATGGCCAGAGAGGGCGATGTTATTCAAATCGATGGCATGATAGTAGTCGCTGGTGGCCAGTTTCTCCTGCTTCAACAGCCAGCTGATGGCCGTAACGACCATCTTCTCGTCGGAACCGCCGTCGTCGCGCTCGTCGTCCGTCATCTCGAAAGCGCCGATACCCACTACGACATAGCCATGCGAGGCCATCTCGTTGAGCATACGCTCATAGCCGATTGACGAGCCCGAGCAGGCACCGTTACACCAGATGAGAATGGGTAGCGGACCTTCACGACGGGCTGCATACTGCACGTTGCGGGGACGGTAGACGGTGAAGTCGGGCAATGACTTCTCGCTGACGATGATAGCGCGGTAGCGACCGCTTCCACCATTGTCCACTTCCTTCTGACGGGCTACTTGGTCGTTGATGGTCTCAGTGTCAGCACCAAAGGCTGTCAGGGGCATCATGGTCAGCACTACGAATGATAAAAGTGCTGCGATTCGTTCAAATGGTTTCAGTTTCATAACTCGTTGATAATATCAACCTGACGATAAGTGATTTCGCAATAATGCTGCAAAGATAGACAGAATTTTCAATTCTACCAAAAAAAATCTCAAAACTTGCTCACATTATTCTCAAAACAGCTAATAAATATTGTTCATTCCTATTTGAACGGCCAAAGAAATCGGTAAAATAATAAAAGCGGCAGCCGTGAGAAACTTGCTCACGGCTGCCGCAAATAAGGTATTTAGTGGTTTGCTATTACATCATACCGCCCATTCCGGGGTTGCCCATTGGCATGGGTGCTTCCTTCTCAGGCTTGTCGCAGATGAGGCACTCGGTGGTGAGGAACATGCCAGCGATAGAGGCGGCGTTCTCCAGAGCTACGCGAGCCACCTTGGCGGGGTCGATGATTCCGGCCTTGCGGAGGTCCTCGTACTCGTCGGTGCGAGCGTTGTAACCGAAGTCACCCTTACCCTCGCGAACCTTCTGAACGACGACTGCACCCTCGGCGCCCCCGTTGACGGCAATCTGACGGAGTGGCTCCTCGATGGCACGGCACACAATGTTGATACCTGTCTGCTCGTCGGCATTGTCACCCTTCAGGTCGGCCAGCTTCTCCTGAGCACGGACGTAGGTGGTACCACCTCCGGCGACGACTCCTTCCTCGATGGCGGCGCGGGTAGCACAGAGGGCATCGTCCACGCGATCCTTCTTCTCCTTCAT
>Ga0310696_10001269_pt1 | contig 36969 bp, 32 predicted proteins | sample AusTroGonzalo_MG_4_FD_203885 | JGI IMG/M metagenome (GOLD analysis project Ga0310696, IMG submission 203885) | Bovine rumen microbial communities from tropical cattle in Woodstock, Queensland, Australia - Gonzalo_02 (v2) (version 2) | ecosystem: Host-associated > Mammals > Digestive system >... | reverse complement strand
GTTACACGTCTCGCTTGTACCATCATAGTAACAACTATTAGCATTGGTTACCGATTGCACAGACGTACTGCCACTGCCAAAGTGACGTATCGTACATTTGGCCACGTCGCCACCTAATTTATAAGTTCCATGATTAGAGCAGTTACACGTCTCACTTGTACCATCATAGTAACAACTATTTACATTTGTGGTAGATTGTATCGGGTTACGCGAGCCGTCCCCATAGTGGCGGATCGTACATTTAGCCACACTTCCGCCCGATTTGTAACTGGTGGAGTTCGTGCTGTTATCGCACGCACACGTCTCGCTTGTACCATCATAGTAACAATCGTTTTTATTGGTGGTGCGAATAATGCTCTTCAACGTGCCGCTACCATATTTAATAACGTCACACTTCGCTACGTTACCGCCGGAAGTGTAACTGGTAGAGTTCGTGCTGTTGTTACACGCACACGTTTCATTGATGCGGTTTGTGCTTGAGTCATTATTGTAGCAGCTCGCATAGTTAGTGGTGCTGATAATCTCTTTTACGCTACCGCTTCCATAAATATCTTCCGTACATTTTGCCACGGTACCGCCGAACTTGTAAATCGTGGAGTTCGTTGAGTTCCCACAATCACACGTTTGGTCCGTAAACCGGTTCCAGCAGCTGGAGTAATCCGTCGTGCGTACAATACTCTTGCGCGTGCCGCTTCCGTATTCAATAATATCGCACTTCGCGGCGTTACCGCCCGTCTTGTACACGGAACTGTTGGTGCTGTTGTCGCATTCGCAGGTCTTGTTGACGCGGTTGGCACTGTCATCATTGTAACAACTCGCGTAGTTGGTGGTGCTAATGATTTGTTTTACAGTACCGCTACCATAGATGTCTTCCGTACATTTCGCGACGTTGCCACCTACTTTATATATAGTTGAGTTCGTGCTGTTGTTACACGCACACGTCTGGTCCGTAAAGCGGTTCCAGCAGCCTGTGTAGTCCGTTGTGCGTACAATACTCTTGCGCGTGCCGCTTCCGTATTCAATAATATCGCACTTCGCGGCGTTACCGCCCGTCTTGTACACGGAACTGTTGGTGCTGTTGTCGCATTCGCAGGTCTTGTTGACGCGGTTAGCGGTGTCGTCATTGTAACAGCTGTTTACATCAGTCGTACGTAAAATCTCTTTCAACGTCCCATTACCATATTTGATAACGTCGCACTTCGCCACGTTTCCGCCAACCTTATAGATGGTACTGTTCGTGCTGTTGTTGCACGCACACGTTTCGTTAATGCGGTATTGTGACGAGTCGTTATTATAACATTGGGAAATGTCCGTCGTGCGGATGATTTGTTTTAAGCGCCCGTCCCCATATCTGATTACATCACAACGCGCCACGTTTCCGCCAAATTTATATATAGTATTGTTGGTCGCATTGTCACATGAACATACTTCATTGATACGATTTGCCGTCGTATCATCATTGTAACAATTCGCATAGTTCGTTGTAGCATCATACGACTTAATCGTCCCGCTTCCGTATATCGTTTCCGTACATTTCGCGACGTTGCCGCCACTCTTGTATATCGTTGAGTTGCTCGGGTTGTCACAACTACACGTCTGCTCCGTAAATTGATGATAACATGCATTTACACTCGTTACCGTACACGGCTCTTGTTGCATGCTGTCCGTCCCGTGATAGTGCCGGCACGTCGCTACAGCAACTTTCCCGCCATCCTTATATACACTGCTGTTGGTGGAGTGCGTACAATCTACCGTGTCATTCGGATCTTCCCGATAACAACAACTCGCATTGTTCCATGCGCCGTATATCGTCTTGTACGCTTTTACACTTTTATCCGATACCGAACATTCATAACTAATCGTTCTGCTCGGCTGGCTGCATGTGTTACCCGTCAGCAAGTGCTTATTGTCCGTATCTACACGCGTGTTCGCCGAAGGCGCACTCGCTGTGTTCAAATACGTTCCTTGCGCAATACTATACGCATCACATGCTTTACTCTCACTCGTCGGCGAGTTCGGCAAAAGTACACACTCGCTATCGTGCGAAGATGTGTCCCACGCAGACCCTTCTTCCGTCACCGTAAAGTGTGGCAACGAAGGTTGTTCCGACGCCATCAACCGATCATTGGTTACAGGGTTCACGCATGTGCGATTACGCGTCTTCGTTCCGCAATACGTCCGCCCCCCTTCCACAGGACATACCCGCGATAATACCGGCACAGACGGCGTAGTCGTCGTCCATCCCGTCGTCGTCCACGAAGGCGTCTTGCTCCCGTCCGTCGTCTCGTTAATACAAACACGCGTCGCCGTCCGATAACTACAATTACTGGAGTTTAACCCCGTTGTCCCTAAAAATTCATATACCACCGGCCGCTGCGCATCAAAACAGGTACATTTCGCCCCGTTCCAATATCCCCCGTTCTCTAAACATTGTTGCGAATAATCTACTTCTTCACCGCAGCCTAATACCCATTTGTAATTGTTCGGCGATACTTGGAACCATTTCCACGTCGCAGGTATCTGCTCGCCGTTCTTGTTGGCACAAAAACTTGAATCCGTATTCGTCGTCGTAGAAAGCCCTTTACCAAATAACGAGAAGGTCCCCGAATTCCCCGTTTTTAAGTCTTTGGCTTCTACGTGCACTTTCTTGTTCGCCGTCGTGCTTTGCGCTACCGTCCCTACACTCACGTCATGGAACGTCGCCACCGCATCCGTGTTCCCGCTACCCAGCGTAATCCCGCTGCCGCTGTTCGTAGTGGAATCTATCGTATTAATGGTAGAAATATTGATGTTCGCTGTGCCCGTGTGGTCCGCTACAGTCGCCTTAGGCGCGTACAACGAGTTGTCCGCACTCATAGAGCCGGAACCCGCCGTAACATTTGAACCGCTACTTAAACCTACCTGCAACTCTTCGGTTACATTAAGGTTATTGTATGCCGCATACGGCACAGGAAAGTACGATACCATTTGCACTTCTTTAGTGGAAGCCGCAAATGCTACCGACGTAAAAAATAAAAATACAACAGAAAAAAGACGTAATAATTTTGTCATAAAGACCCCCTGATAATAATATTGTAGAGAGTTTTTGCAAAAAAATCAAGCGATTTCTTGAATTTTTTTGCTACGAACACTTATTTATTGGAATAAACATTATAATTAATAAGGAAGCCGTCGTTTTATTTTTGGAAAATTGTATCGCGGAAAAGACACAAGACCGAAGATTTTTCATCTTCGGTCTTGTGCATAAAACTGCCAGAGCAAGAAAGCCGTTAAAAAACAAGCGCGACAGGACGTTAAAAATGCCGTTTGTGTTAGCGCGCCTTTGCGTTAGTCAGGCTGATTTTTCAAAACCGCTCCGTATTGCGTGGGCTAGTTGCCCGAAGTTATACTGCTAGGTATTACGAGCGGCAAGGCACGCGCAAGACGGCAGGTTTTGGAAAATTGTTGCCCGTAGTCAGCAAACTGCGCCGAAATCTCTACGTTTCGGCGCAGTGCTGGGTTATGTTAAAAGTACAACAAGTCGTTAAAACAACTTACTTGCCGGTGCGGTCTTTGCGGTCGGTATAGTGCGTATGCAACAACTCATGCGCCTTATGGTCGCCGACTTTTTCAAAGATGCGCCCATACAAGTCCATCACGTCTTTATTGTCTTGTGATTTATATTGCAACTCGGCATCTTCCGCGTACAACCCGGCCGCGCGGACTTTGCGCGCGTTCCACCCTTCGTATTGGGGTTGACCGGCTCCCGCCACACAACCGCCTTGGCAGGACATCACTTCAATAAAGTCGTACTTGCTGGTTCCGGCTTTGATTTCGTCTAAAAGTTTGCGTGCGTTTTTAAGCCCGCTCACTACAGCGACGCGGATTTCGTGCCCGGCCACTTTCAAGGTGGCTTCTTTGTGGGTGGTAAATTCGCGCAAAGAGTCAAACTTTACTTGACCGGCTTTGGGATCCAATTCCGCTACGGCAAAGCGTAATGCGGCTTCCATTACACCGCCTGACGCCCCAAAGATAACACCGGCGCCGGTTTTGGTACCGAACGGATGATCGTATTCTTCTTCCGGCAAGTTGGCAAAGTCAATGCCCGCCGCTTTAATCATGTGCGCAAGCCCCACGGTCGTAACGACGTGGTCCGTGTCGGGGTTGCCGTTGACGGCAAACTCCTCTCGGGTGGCTTCGTACTTTTTGGCGGTACAAGGCATTACGGCAACGACGACTAAATCTTCGCGTTTGCCGCCTTTCTGCTCAAAATCGGCTTTAATGACCGGACCCATCATCTGCATGGGTGAGCGCGCCGAAGACAAATTCGGCAAGCATTCCGGCACATATTTTTCCACATAGTTGACCCACGCGGGGCAGCAGCTGGTCAGTTGCGGCAAGCGGTCTTTTTTGGTGAAACGTTCGATAAATTCGGTGGCTTCTTCCACAATCGTCAAGTCCGCCGAGAAAGCGGTATCGTAGACGTAGTCAAAGCCCAAGAGGCGCAACGCGGCGGCAATTTTGCCGTCCACATTTTTGCCTTGGGGCAAGCCGAAAATTTCGCCGAGGCCCACACGCACCGCAGGCGCGATATGGACGGCGACTTTTTTGTTCGGGTTATCAATTTCCGCGAACACTTTTTCTACTTCTTCCAAGCTCGGCATCAGGGCACCCGTCGGGCAGACGCGCGCACACTGGCCGCAGGACACGCACTCGTGGTTTTCGCCCATTTCCTTATTAAAGGCGGCGGCGATTTTGGCGCGGTAGCCGCGGAAGGCAAAATCAATCGCGCCGATTCCCTGCACTTCGTTGCAGATACGCACGCAGTTGCCGCAGAGGATACATTTGCTCTGGTCGCGCACCAACGCGGGGGCGGAAGTATCGCGCAAACTTTGCGTTTGTTTCTGTTTATAGCGGATGGTTTTAATCCCCATATCCTCGGCGAGTTTTTGGAGTTTGCAGTTACCCGATTTTTCACAAGTCGTGCAGTTGTGGTTGCCCGACGCGAGCAAGAGTTCCAAATTCACGCGGCGCAAGTGGCGGATTTCTTCGCTGTTGACGCGCACTTTCATGCCGTCGCGCGGGGCAACGGTGCAGGACGCCACAATACCTAACCCTTCCACTTCTACCAAACACAAGCGGCAAGCGCCGTAAATCTCCAATTCCGGCTGATAGCAGAACGTGGTGATATTGAAATTAGCCTTGCGGATAAGTTCGAGTAAATTGCGTTCGCCTTCAATGCGGACTTGTTTTCCTTCAATAGTTACAAATTGTTCTTTTTCCATACCTAAACTCCTATGCACTCACGCTGACCGCGCCGAATTTACACGTTGCTTTGCAACTGCCGCATTTGACGCACTTGTTCGCGTCAATCACATGCGGTTTACCGACGGCGCCGGTAATGGCTTGCACGGGGCAAGCGCGCTTACACATGCCGCACCCTTTACATTTGGCGGGGTCAATGCTGTAGCGGGCCAAGGCTTTACATACGCCCGCGGGGCAGCGTTTTTCCACAACGTGAGCAAGGTATTCGTCCTTAAAGTGTTTCAAGGTAGAAAGCACCGGATTCGGAGCCGTTTTACCCAACGCACAAAGCGAAGATTTTTGTACGGCTTTGGCGAGTTCTTCCAAATCTTTTAAGGTTTGCAAGGTACCGCGGCCCTCCACGATATCGGTAAGCATGGAGAGCATCTGGTCCGTCCCTTCGCGACAGGGCACGCATTTACCGCACGATTCGCGTTTGGTAAATTCCAAGAAGAAGCGCGCCACGTTGACCATACAGGTCTTGTCGTTCATAATTACGAGCCCGCCCGAGCCGACCATCGCGCCCGCGGCTTTTAAGGAATCGTAATCTAAGGCTACGTTCAAATGTTCTTTAGTTAAACAACCGCCGGAAGGACCGCCGATTTGCGCGGCCTTAAAGGCAGACGGATTAACCGAGCCGTCGTTATTGGTGGTACCGCCGCAAACGTCGTTAATCACTTGGCTCAAAGTTGTACCCATAGGCACTTCCACAAGACCGGTGTTGGCGATATGGCCCGTAACAGCAAAAGTTTTGGTACCGGTGCTGGTGGGCGTACCGATTTTCTTGAAAGCGTCCGCGCCCATTTCCATTACTTTGGGTACTAAAGCCAAGGTTTCCACGTTATTGATGACCGTGGGTTTGCCGAACAAACCGCGTTGGCTGGGGAAAGGCGGTTTCACGCGGGGCATACCGCGTTTACCTTCTACAGACGCGATTAAAGCGGTTTCTTCACCGCACACAAATGCGCCCGCACCTTCCATTACGTTAATTTTGAAATTGAGGCCCGAGCCAAAAATATTTTCGCCCAAGAAGCCTTTTTCTTCGGCTTGCTTAATGGCTTTGCGGATACGTTCAATGGCGAGCGGATATTCCATACGCACATAGACGTACCCTTCGTCCGCACCGATAGCACGCGCGGCAATCATCATCCCTTCCAAAACGGCATTGGGGTTACCTTCCATGACCGAGCGGTCCATAAACGCACCCGGGTCGCCTTCGTCGGCGTTGCAGATGACGTATTTTTTCGGTCCTTTTTCAATGCGGGTAAATTCCCATTTTTTACCGGTGGGGAACCCACCGCCGCCGCGTCCGCGCAAGCCCGATTCGGTCATTTCTTTGCAGAGCGCTTCGGGGGTCATTTCGGTATAGACGCGTTTGGCTTGGGCATAACCGCCGTGGGCGATATATTCGTTGATATCTTCGGGGTTGATGCGTCCGCAATCATGCAGCAAAATGCGTTCTTGTTTAGCGTAGAACGGAATTTCCGCCACCGATTTGGATTTTTCGCCGTTGGCCGGATTGTGGTAAAGCAAGCGGTCAATGACTTCATCTTTTAAGAGCGTTTTTTCCACAATTTCGGCTACGTCTTCGGGTTTTACTTTAGTATAAAAGGTATCGCCCACGCTCACTAACGGACCTTGGGCACAGAAACCGCGGCAACCGCTTAAACTTAAATAATTTTCGCGGCAACCTTCGCTGATCTTAAGGCAGAAATTGATGTTGCGTTTTTTCATTTCTTCTTGGAACGCTTCATACACTTTAAGCGAGCCGCCCGCGATACACCCCGTACCGCCGCAAATTACGACGCGTTTGGTAATATTTTTATAAGCGTCATTATATTCTTTTGCGATTTTTTCAATATTTTCAGTTGGCATGCTCGGTCTCCTGTTTTTTGACTTCTTCAATAATCTGTTTGGCTTTATCCGGTGTGATTTGGCCGTGGACGTGTTCATCCATCACCATAACGGGGGCGAGCCCGCACGCGCCCAAGCAGGACACGCACTCTAAGGTAAAGAGTCCGTCGGCAGTTGTATCTTGCCCCTCTTTAAGTTTCAAAATATCTCTTACCATAGCGATAATAGACGCCGAACCTTTGACGTGGCACGCGGTGCCGTTGCACACGCGGACAATGTGTTTCCCTTTAGGGGTGGTAGCGAAGTGGGCAAAGAAAGTTGCCACGCCGTACACCCGCGCGGGTGAAATGTTAAGTTCGTTTGCGATAAAACGCATAATATCTTCGGGAAGATACGTGAACGCATCTTGCACTTTTTGCAAGATGGGGATGAGTTTGGCACTATCATAGTTATGGTCTTTTAGAATCTGTGTTGCCACAGCGAACCGGTCTGCCATAAAGTCTCCTATTATAATATAGAATTAAAAACAATAAAGCACGTTGCCCGGATAGGGGGCAGAGGCTTATATAAATTTTATCTTTACTAGAGAGAGGTGTCAACTTTTTTGTCTTGCTCAAGCGTATCTAAAAGCATTTGCAAGGCGTAGAACGACCCGCGGCCGATATTGCGCTCGCGCGTGTGGGAAATGACTACTTTTTTGGCTTTTAGTGTGTTCGGCCCGGCCACCGCTATCCAAATTGTGCCCACCGGTTTTTCCTCACTGCCGCCTTCCGGCCCCGCAATACCGGTGGTGGAAACGGCATAATCGGCGCCGGTTACTTTGCGCGCGCCTTGCGCCATTTGCAAAGCCACAGTCTCGCTGACCGCGCCGAATTTTTCCAAATCTTGCGCGCTGACCCCGAGCACTTGCTTTTTAACTTCGTTGGAATAAGATACAATACCGCCCAAAAAGTACGCGGACGACCCCGCTATAGACGTGATAATATGCGCGATATTTCCCCCCGTACAACTCTCCGCGCACGCAATCGTAACGCCGGCCGCGCGGAAACGGCGCGCCATTTCTTCGCTGGGTGTTTCCCCGCGGTCCACTTCAAATTTAAGGCCGGAAAGTTCGCCGAGTAACTTATCAAAAACATCTTTCAACCCTTCCGCGGCCTGTGCTCCTTTGGCGGTCAAACGCAAACGCACATATTCGGGGGATGGCAAATAAGCAAGGCCGGTATTTTCGGGCAAGGTTTCTTCAAACCGCGCCAAACGCTCGGCCAGTTCGCTCTCTATTACTTCGTAAACCGTTACCACTTTATAACGCAGTAACCAGTCGGTATATTTTTCCTTTAAGCGCGGGAGTACTTCTTCGCGCATTAAATATTCCGTTTCAAACGGCACGCCGGGCAACGAAATAAGCACTTTGTTCTTTTTTTCAAACCACATTCCACTCGCCGTCCCTTTGGCATTGTGCAACGGGACGCACGCCGCAGGCAACACGGCTTGCGATTTATTATAGGCATTGATATGCTCGGGGTGCGTGGCAAATACTTCTTCCAACCATTTACCCGCTTGCTCATTATAGACTAAAGGGGTATCAAAATATTCGGCAAGTACTTTTTTGGTAATATCGTCTTTGGTGGGGCCCAAACCGCCCGTAATAATAATGGCATCCGCACGCAAAAACGCGTCGTTAACGGCGCGCACAATGGCGTTGCGTTCGTCCGCCACCGAGCGCATTTCCACGGTTTCCGCGCCCATATTGGTCAGTTGGCGAGCAATAAAGCGGGAGTTGGTATCTAAAATTTGTCCGAGTAAAATTTCATCGCCGATTGTAATGATTACTGCTTTCATAGGTATCCCCCTTTTAGCGTTTCCCCTATTGTAGCAAAAATAATCTTGCTATACCGCATAAAATTTTGATATTTTAAGAGAAGTAAGTAAACACTAACAAGGATATGCTAACTATGAAACACTTACTGCTTTTTCTGCTTGTCTTTACGACGTTACCGCTTTTTGCGCAAAAGTCGCTTGAAGTGGCGTACGAATCGTCCGATTACACCTACCGCGAGCCCGCTATGAGCACGCCCATCAGCCTTAAAGGGAAACTGCGCGGCGCCAGTTTGCGTTACGAAACCCGTATGCGCGATTCCGGTATGTTTGCGGCTTTTGAGGGGCGTTGGATGGGCGGCACCACCGATTATGACGGGTGGCTGCAATCTGCCGACCCGTCGGACCCGCCCGCACAACACAAAGTCAGCGATATCGGCGATTATTATTATGAAGCGCGGCTCCATTTGGGCCAAGCGTATGATTTTACGCCGGAGTTACAACTTTGGATCGGCTCCGGTTTGGCATACCGCTACTTAAAGGATCATATGAATAAAGATCCTTACGGTTATCTGCGTGAGTCCAAATATTTCTACATGCCTTTTACGGCCAGTTTACGCTACAACAGCGAGTGGTTCAGCGTCGCACTCAACGGGGAATTTGATTTCTTAATCTTCGGTAAACAAATGAGCCATTTAGGCGAGTCCGGGCTCTATTATGATGATGTACGCAACGACCAACACAACGGCTTCGGCTTACGCGCCGGACTCAAAATGCAGGCCAATGTAATCAGGCAGACGGGCATATTTATTGAGCCGTTTTACCGCTACTGGCAAATTGCCGATTCACAAATCTCTAACGGATTTGTGGAGCCTTATAACACTACCGAAGAATATGGTATCCGCGTGGGATTTACAATCTATTTAGGCGGAAATGACGAAGTATATTCGTTCTGATTTAAGGAGATACTTACATGAAAAAACTACTTTTATGTTTAGCGGTGTTTGCCGCACTGCCGCTAGCGGCCCAATCGCATTTTGACGTTTCTTACGAAATGTCCAATTACACCTATCGCGAGCCCGACGGCAATTTGCCGATCAGCCTCAAAGGGCACCTCCAAGGGGCGTATCTGCGTTATGAAAACCGCGTGGACGGCTCGGCCTACTACTTTGCGGTGGACGGACGTTGGATGGGCGGCACTACCGATTACGACGGGTGGCTGATGAACGGCACCAAACACACCGCGGACGATATCGGCGACTATTACTACGAAGCCGCCTTGCATATGGGGCGCGCGGTTGATTTAACCTCTCAAATGCAGGTGTTCGGGACAGCCGGTTTCGGGTATCGCTACTTAAAAGACCACATGAATAAAGACCCGTCCGGCTATCTGCGCGAGTCCAATTACGTATATATGCCTTTTGCGGCCGAGTTACGCTACGACGGCGGCGCATGGGGCTGGGCGCTTAAAGGGCAGTTGGATTACTTACTTTTCGGCTGGCAAAAGAGCCACATGGACCCTACTATCCGCCACGACCAACACGAAGGGTTTGGCTTGCGCGTATCGGCCAAAGCGTTCTTAAAACTCGGCGACGGGATGAGTGTATTTGCCGAGCCGTTCTACCGCTGCTGGGAAATTCAAGAGTCCGACGCGTCTGGGGGCTACATAGAACCGCACAACACTACCGAAGAATACGGTTTGCGCGTGGGCGTTACGTTCTAATCTCAATTTGCTCCAATTAAAAACACCCCCGTTTGGGGGTGTTTCTTTCTGTAAAAACGAATTATTTACGCACACCTTTTTGCTCCAGCAATTTAATCATTTCCTCGTTTTTATTTGCTTTTGCAATTTGTAACAATGTTCTACCTTTATCGTCTTTCACATTTGTATTAGCGCCCGCATCTAACAATAACTTGACAATTTCGGGATAATTCCCGCTTACCGCACGCAGTAGCGGTGTAAAACCCCAAAAATCAACCGTATTGGGATTGGCTTTGGCCTTGAGTAACGCTTCCACGTTTTCCGTAGTGCCGTAAAAACTGGCCGAAGCCAACGGCGTAATTTTAACACTTCCGACCGCATTGACATCAGCCCCCGCCTCTATTAAGATGTTCATAATTTCGGCATTGGGTTTATTGGTCAGGATATAGAGCAGACTTTCTTGTTTATTGTCCGTCACATTGGGATCTGCTCCCGCCGCCAACAAATCTTTAACGATGGCTACGCTGCTGCCCGAAACAGCATACAGTAACGCATTATTGGCCGAGAAATCGCGGATATCCGGATTGGCTCCGCCCGCCAATAAAGCCTTTACCGCCTCTTCATTATTATTTTTTACGGCACTGATAAGCGCGGTAACATTATCGTGATTTTGGTGATTGACTTTGGCTCCGGCTTCCAACAAGGCTTTTATAGTCGCGGCACTGTCCGCTTTGGTGCTGACGATGGTAAGGGCCGTTTTTCCTTGGGCATCCGGCAAATCTACCGCCGCACCCGCTTTAATCAGTGCGCGCATGGCATTAAACGCACTCGCTTGCGCCCCATGGACCAAAGCCGTGTTTTCTTTTTTATCCATTTCGTTTATTACCGCGCCCCCGTCCAACAACGCTTGTATGATATCCACCGCGTTCTTTTGGCTGGCCAACATCAGCGGGGACACTCCGCCCTCGTCGGTTTTCTTAACCAGTGCGGGATCGGCCGCGATAACCGCTTTGACAATTTCCAAATTGCCCTTTTTAATGGCAACGGTTAAAATCGTATCTTTTTCGTATTCTTTGGTAAGCGAACCGTATTGCGCCAGTAACAGGTTGACCATTTCCGGCGAACCTTGTTCAACGGCTAAAAATATGAGCGGTACACCCTTTTCGTCTTTGGTATCGACAGACACCCCGTGCTTTAAGTAATATTGCACGGCTTTCATATCCCCCGCTTTGACGGCTTCGGGCATGGTCATAGTGGGTTTATAGCATGCCGATAACAACAGCACACCCAACACACTAAAAACAACTTTTCGGTTTAATTTCATAATTTCTCCCTGTTGTGTATTTTTATATATTCTACAATAATATAAGCCTAATTGGTGCCCACTTGCGCATTATGTTCTTGGTCGGGCGCGGTAAAATACTGGGGCTTTGCCATTTCCATCGCCCAACAAATCCAGTTAAACGGAATCAGTTCGCCGAATACATAAAAACTATGTACCGCCGTATTATATTTACTTTTATTCTTGCGGTAATCGCCTTCGGCTTTTATCACGCGGTTTTGTAACTTTTCAAATGCGGTACTCAGTTCTACTTCGGGGTGATCGCGCGTAACGGTAAAAATATATTTGAAAAGACGCGTGATGTTATCTTCGCGTGCAACGCGTTTATCCCACTCTGATGGGATTTGTTTAAGTTTATCCAATTCTTCTAATTTGACCGGATCAATATCATCTAATGTTTGAACGGCGTTAATTAACTGATCAATCAGTGCGGCGCGGTCTTTACTGGCCAAATCCAACCTTTGATAAGCCACCTTAACCGCCTTATTTAAGGCATTCATTTTGAAATAAGCAAAGCCGACGAGAAACAAACAACAACACAATATACCGAACAGAAACCACACCATAATTTATGTATACTCCTTGAATATCCTTGCGAGTACAAGGGAATTTGATTTATAAAAAAACAATCTGTTTCTCTATTAGTATAATTTAGAGCGAAAGAGAAATCAAGTCATATTTTTTTATTAAATATTTTAGCAAAAAGATTTTTATCCGTGTAAATTGATAAAATATAAGTATGGAACTCATTACACAAATCGCGGATATTTTCCTACATTTAGATACTTACCTTAACGCGTGGGCAGGCGCGTGGGGATACTGGACCTATGCGGTTATTTTTATTGTTATTTTCTGCGAAACGGGCCTTGTCGTAACGCCTTTTCTGCCGGGGGACTCTTTACTTTTTGCGTGCGGAGCGCTTGCCGCGTCAAAGGGGAGTGCGTTTAATTTACCTTTACTTTTGGCGGTCATTTACGCGGCGGCGGTACTGGGTGATTTTTGCAATTACGAAATCGGCAAGTATTTAGGACCCAAAGTGTTTACCAAAAAAGACAGCATTTTCTTAAACCAAAGCCACTTGCAAAAGGCCCATGCTTTCTATGAAAAATACGGCGGTAAAACGATTATTTTAGCGCGTTTTATTCCCATTATCCGCACGTTTGCGCCGTTTGTGGCGGGTATCGGGAAAATGGGCTATTTGCGTTTTGCTTCCTATAACTTAATCGGCGGCGCCTTATGGACGCTTTTATTTACACTAGGCGGCTACTTCTTTGCCGATTTGCCCGTTGTGCAAAAACATTTCCACTACGTACTTATCGTAATTATTGTGCTTTCCGTTTTACCCGCAGTGTATGAGTTTATCGCCGCTCGGCGTAAAAAATAATTATCTGGTCGGTTTTTTTAACGCGCCGATATCCACCGGCATTTTGCCTTTAGGTTCAATGTTACCCAGTAAAATATCGGCCGCAGTGGAGAGCGCATAGCGATTAAGGCCGTAGGTAGCCAAAATAGTATCCACTTCCGGATAGTTGGCAATATCGTAGGGGCTCATGGTAGAAACAAGTATCAAATCGGGGTGCTCCTGTAAAAGGGCGGATATGGCTTTGCGTTGGCTGATATTAAATTTATCGGCCCATTGTAAACTGGTAGCCACGACAACATCTGCCCCTTTGGCGCAATTCTGCGCGCGGCTGATATCGCGCGCACGCGGAGCCGAAGACGCATTATAAGTGCGCACTTTCCAACCTTTTTCCAAAAAAGGTTTGGCAAAATTGCTCAACTGGTCCGAAAAGCGCGCCGGCGCGAAAAATACCGCACATACCGTAGGCGTTTGATTATCGGTTTTAACGGGAACCACGTTTTTGCGGTTACGCACCAAGGTAACGGCCTGACGGGAAATTTCTTGTAATTCTTGACGAAATGCCTTTTCAATGGGGGCGGGCTTTGGTAAAGGGCCGCTGAGCAAACCGAGTTGCTTTTTGAGTTCAACAATCTTACGCGCCGAAATATTTACGCGCTCCTGCATATTTTGCGCCTGCACCTGTGCGAAAATTTTATCAAACGTGGCGCGCGGTTTAATATAACGTCCCAGTAAAATCATATCCGCGCCCGCTTCAAACGATTTGACCGCGCACCCCGCAATCGTGCAATAGGCCGTTGCGCTGCGCATATCCAAACTATCTGTTACCACCAACCCCTTAAAACCGAGTTCTCCGCGCAAAATATCATATAAGATTTTTTTGGAAAAGGTGGAAATATTTTTGTCATCAAACGCCGGATATAAAATATGACCGGTCATCACGCCGTCGGCACCCGCTTCAATGGCGCGCGCAAAAGGTTTCAAATGCACTTCGCGCAAAGTTTTTTCGTCCGCCTTTACCACCGGTACTTCAAAGTGCGAGTCGGTCTGTGTATCGCCGTGCCCCGGGTAGTGTTTGACCACGCTGACAATCCCCGCCGCCTGAAAACCGTGCATCATGGCCACTCCCATACGGGCTACTCCGTCGGGATCGGAGCCGAATGAACGCACCCCGATAATGGGGTTATGCGGGTTGCTGTTGACGTCTAATACCGGTGAAAAATTGATATGCACGCCCGCACGGCGTAATTCTTGCCCCGCCAAATAGGCCACCGCAGCCGTACTTTCTTCACTGCCGGCGGCGGAAAGCATAAGATTGGTCGGCAAATAATCAAACCCCAACGTAATGGGAGTATGGACCGTTCCGCCTTCGTAGTCAATGGAAATAAGTAACGGGATTTTATGCGGGCTTTTTTGCGCCCAACCCTGCAATTTTTCAATCAGTTTTTTGGTTTTGGAAAGCGAATAATTACCCCATTGGACAAGCACCCCGCCCATTTTGCCTTCTTCAATAAGCGGGCGGACCTGTTCGGCGCTGTCAATATCCACAAATACTACGAGCGTTTGGCCTACTTTTTCTTCGTCGGACAATTCATCAAAAACGTCCGCAAAGCCCCACGCGGCGCACGCACATAATAACGCCAAACAACACCACCATTTGCGCATCAGTTAACCTCAATAATCGGTATTTCCGCCGGTGCGAATAAACGCATGGGCACGCCCCAATAAAACATCCCCGAAGTAATGTATAACGGCATTCCGTCAACAAGATGCAGGCCGTAAATACGCGGGAATTGCATTTTTACAAAATAATTAAAAGGCCAAATTTGCCCGTTGTGGGTGTGTCCGCTGAGCATTAAATCAAACCCGTGTGCGGAGGCTTGTTCAGCATACAAAGGCGTGTGGCTGAGCAAAATGGACCCTTTGGAAGTATCCATTGTATTGAAAAGTGCTTCTATTTCCTGCGGGGCCAAACGCGCGGTAAGAATATCGCGCAAACCGGCAATTTGCACGCCGTTGGGGAGCGTAACGCTTTCATCTTCCAAAAGTGTAATATGCGCATCCTTAAAAAACTGCTTACTGTCGCCGTATCCCATATAATATTCGTGGTTGCCCAGCACGCCGTAACTGCCAAGCGGGGTATAAATTAACGAAATACGCACCGCATACCGCTCGCGGTTGGGGCCGAATTCAAACACGTCCCCGAGCACCAGTAAAATATCCGGTTTTTCCGCTTCCAAACGTTCTAAGGCTTGGTTAAAGCGTTTGAGCGAAACGCCCATCCCCAAGTGCGTATCGGACAATACCGCAATTTTCATTTGCGGCAACTGCGGCGAAGTAATGGAAATCCGTTTGATTTGCGGCACAGAATATCCGCTCCACAGCGCGTAAGCAATTACCCCGATCATCATATACACGCTTGTTTTGCCCATCCACGCCACAGGGCCGTGCACCACGTGCAACACGCCGTACAATGCCAAAAACATTATACTAATCACACACGCCAGAAACACCGCCCCCAGCCAAATATACGCAAAGTGGTACATATCCTGCGCGACAAAGCCTTCCCAATGGGAATTGGAATAATACAAAGCGTACAGGAAAACACCCGCAAAACACAAAGGCAAAATTTTAACGGGCATCATCCAAGAAGGGAGTTGAAAAGCCAACTTAAACCATGTTCCGATAACCAGTTGCATGAGCCAAACAATAACCGCACTAATGATAAAAAATAAACCCATATCCAAACCTCGCAAAAAATTATAGATACTTATATTGTAAAAAATTTCTCATAAAGAAGTATAATATTATTATCTGCATATTCTAAAAAGAGGATTTATTTTTATGAGCGTACGCGTAAGATTCGCACCTTCCCCGACGGGGTTTTTACATATCGGCGGCGTAAGAACCGCATTATTTAACTATTTATTTGCCAAACGCAACAACGGCACTTTCCTGCTGCGCATAGAAGATACCGACGAAGAACGTTCCACACAAGCATCCACAGACGCGATTTTTGAAGGGATGCAATGGATGAATTTATTGTGGGACGAAGGCCCTATGCCCGACGGCACAAATAAAGGCCCCGACGCGCCTTACTATCAGGCCATCCGCGCGGACCAAGGAATTTATAAAAAATATATTGACCAACTCTTAGCCGAAGGCAAAGCCTACAAATGCTATTGCACCGAAGAAGAATTGGAAGAAAACCGCCAAAAATGTTTGGCCGAACACCGCCCGCCCAAATACAGCGGCAAATGCGCGCATTTAACTAAAGAAGAACAACAAGCATTAGAAGCACAAGGGCGCAAATACGTCATCCGTTTCCGTATGCCGCAAGAGGGCGACGTGGAGTGGGACGACCTTATCCGCGGGCACGTCAAATTTGCAAGTAAAGACTTATATGATTTGGTTATCCAAAAAACAAGCGGCTACCCGACGTACAACTTTGCCGTCGTGGTAGATGACCACTTAATGCGTATGACCCACGTTATCCGCGGTGATGACCACATTTCCAACACGCCCGCGCAAATCCAAATCTACCGCGCACTGGGTTGGAAAGAACCGATTTTCGCGCACTTGTCTATGATTCACGGGCCGGACGGCAAAAAACTTTCCAAACGCCACGGCGCAACCAACGTAGTGGAATTTAGAAATATGGGTTATTTGCCCGAAGCACTCAAAAACTATTTGGCGCTTTTAGGGTGGGCGACCAGCGACTCACAACAAATTTTTGCCCCCGGCGAATTGGAACAGAAATTTGATATTTCCGGTTGTCAACCAAGCCCCGCGGTAATGGACCCCGAAAAACTCAACTGGATGAATGGGGAATATATCCGCCAAACACCGCTTACGCGCCTGACCGATTTGGCCTTGCCGTTTATTGAAAAAGCGGGCATCAATATCGGCGGTGTGGACCGCGCGCGCTTGGAAGGAATTATCGGGCTGGAACAAGAAAAATACAAACTTTTAACCGAAATTCCCGATTTAATCCGTTTCTTTTTTGAAGAACCCATTTTTGAGCAGGAAGCATTGGATAAGGTGTTTGCTAAACCCGAAGCCAAAGACGTCCTGACGGGGATTGCCAAAGCATACGCCGAACTTCCCGAATTTACGGACGTTAAATTAGAAGAAGTCTCCCGCGCCTACGCTAAAGCAAATGGTTTCAAAGCGGGGCAGATTTTCCATCCGGTGCGCGTTGCGGTGTCTGGGCGCACACACGGGCCGACGTTATTTAAGATGTTGGAATATATGGGGCGCGAAAAAGTACTTGCGCGCTTACAAAACGCATTAAAATATTGTAAATAACATGAAATATTGGCTGTTTGACGGGAGTGATATTATCGGGCCTTTTTCCCTGCAAGAACTGGCAGGGAAAAGGGGGTTTTCGTCTTCCAGCCTAGTCTGCCCCGACGGATTTAGCGATCAAGCAGACCATTGGCAACTGGCTTCTACTTTTGCCGAGTTGCAACCCGTTTTAAACGGCGAACCGCTGCCCGAAGAAAAGCCGCAAACACCGGCCGACGCGCCCGTAGAAGTGGATGAAACCCCCACGGGCAGTGATGTGTCGTTGCGTTTGCCGTTGACCCCCGGCAAAGCGGGCCCTATTGAAGAATATTTCAATACGATTAAAGGGGAAGATTTGGGGAATATTTTAGGTATTCCAGACCCCAACGAAAATACGGATGCCGATTTGGCACGGGTGATAGAAAACGAACTGGTCAATCTTCCCGATAAGGAAGTGTACGAGCCTTTCCATCAGCCGGTAGCGGATACCACCGCCCAACCCGCGCCGCAACCGGTTAAACAAACCCCCGCGCCGAAAGCGCAAGAGGTTGATACAAAACCCGCTTCCGCGCCGCAACAGGATCCGGCAAAACAGGCGCAAACCGCGCCGAAAAACGCGCAAGCACCTGCCCAAAAGGCTCCGGCTCCCAAGCCTGCGCAAGGGGCCAAAAAACAAAATACGGGAACTGCTAAACCGGCCGCCCAACCCGTTAAACAAGCGGGTACTAAACAAGCGTCCAAATCCGCCGCGTCCCAAAGCGCGCGCCCGAATGGTTCAACCAATAAACCGGCGGCCGCTCAACCCGCGCCGGCCAAAAAACAACCGCCCGTTAAAAATAAACCGGCCGCAACCCAAGTGCAAACAACTTCTCAAACCATTACCAAAGGGGAAGTGGAAATAGAAAAATTTGATACCGGCCGCCAAGAAGTAGATTTTTCGGACTATAGCGACCAAATTGACTCCAACGCTTGCGGCGCTGCCCGCCAAGAAGAGCCTACACCCGCCAAACCGGCCCGTTCCCAATGGCTTATGGCGATACTGGCGTGTTTACTGCTTTTTGTATTGGTTAATTTACTGGTAAAAGATAAGGATTATACGGGCGAGATTATTTATTCGGCTAAAAATTTCGTGCAGGACATTTGGCCCGCCCGCTTTACGGGAAGTGCTACTGCCGCGCTGGCCGAAACCCAAGCACCCGCCGCCCCGCAAGAGCAACCTTTACGCTCGGTGGCGGAAACGTTAACCCCCTTGCCGGCGGTTGCCTTGTTGCCCGCGCAAAACGAAGAAGCCGATTTGCGCTCCCCGTATGCCGAGCCGGAAAATGACGAAAGCACCGATTTGACCATTACCGAAGGCGTCCCGCTGACTCCGGCGCAAACGGCTTTACTCGCCGTACAGAATTATCAACTGCCCAACGGACGCGGCAACATCAAAGACTATTTACAAAATTATTACGCTCCGCAATTTGATAAAGGCTACGAAGCGGACTGGTCCGTTGCCTTACTGCATAAGAATATTTATATCGTGCAGTACCGCCTGACCAAAACGCGCACCGAGCCGATTGTATACGTATTTCAGGCGGACGGCGAAAAAGGCCTATTGACGGGAGCGCTCAATAATATTACACTAGATTTAGTTGGTAAAATTCAGCAGTAGCGAGGGTTATTATGATTTTAATGGACGACTTATTTTCACTGATGAAGTCTAAAAACGCATCAGATATTCACTTGGCAGTAGGGGTTCCCCCCGTATTGCGTATTCAAGGGCGCTTGTATGCCACGCAATTTGAAGCGCTCACCAAAGAAAGTGCGCAAACACTCATTTATTCCATTATGACCGACGAACAGCGTCAACAATTTGAAGAAGAATGGGAGTTGGACTTTTCCTTCGGGCTTAAAGATTTAGGCCGTTTGCGTGTAAACGTTTTCCGCGAGAAAGGTTGTATAGCCGCCGCTTTGCGTTCCATTCCCAACGAATTTAAGAGTTTTGAAGAACTCAACTTGCCGCCCGTAGTACACAACATTATGAAGTTAAATAAAGGGTTGGTACTCGTTACGGGGGCGACAGGGTCCGGTAAATCTACGTCTTTAGCGAGTATGATTAACTACCTCAACACCCACGAGAGTAACCACATTTTAACCGTGGAAGACCCTATCGAATTTGTGCACCCGCATAAACGCAGTATCGTTAACCAGCGCGAAGTAGGCGGGGATACCAAATCATTTGCCGCGGCCTTAAAACACTTCTTGCGTCAGGATCCGGATATCATCTTAGTCGGCGAGTTGCGCGACCGCGAAACCATGGAAGCGTGCCTCACCTTAGCCGAAACGGGTCACTTGGTGTTTGCCACCTTGCACACTAACGACGCCGTACAATCTATTAACCGCATTATTGACGTATTTCCCCCGAACCAACAACCGCAGATTCGTACGCAGTTGTCGTTCGTAATTGAAGCGATTTTGTCCCAGCAGTTAATACCGGACTTGCAAGGCAAACGCGCCATGGCGTGCGAAGTGTTACTGGCCAACCCTGCCGTGCGCAACTTAATCCGCGACGGCAAAGCCGAACAAATTCTTTCCACCATGCAAACCAGTGCCAGCATGGGCATGATCACCATGAACGAAGCCTTGGCGAATTTGTATATCAACAAACGCATCAGTTATCAAGAAGCGTTGCGCCACTCCGGCGATAGCGCAGGGCTTAAAGCCCTTTTAACCCAGCGCTTGGGGACGTCCAACTTCAAATAAATTCACTTAAAAAGCCCACTCCGAACAAGTGGGCTTTTTATACTTCTAACAACTATTTAATAAACGGAGTCATTTTATGGACATTATAGAAGCAAGTAAAAAAGGTAACGTTAAAGAACTTAAAAATCTTATGGCAACCAATGCCGACGTGAACACCAAAAATGCCACCGGCGCCACCGCCTTGATGTGGGCGAGTGATAAGAGACATCACAAAATCGTTAAAATGCTTTTAGAGCACGGGGCGGACGTAAACGCCCGCGAAGAGCAACATGGTTATACGGCATTAATATTGGCCGCCCAACAAGGCCACACCAATATCATCAAATTACTCTTATCAAACGGGGCCGATATCAACACTAAAGATAATACCGGCGCCACCGCCTTGATGTGGGCTTGTTTCAAAAATAATGATAAAGCCGTAAAACTGCTTTTGGAAAAGGGCGCCGATATCAACGCCAAAAACAATAACGGCAGTACGGCTTTAATCAATACCATCGGCAAAGGACACACCGAAATTGTCAAACTGCTTTTAGACAACGGCGCCAACGTTAACGACAAAATGAATAAAGGCTTTACGGCCTTGCATTTAGCCACCCTGCAAGGGCACCGCGACATTGTCAAACTGCTTTTGGAACGCGGGGCCGATATTAACGCCGTCAATGATATCGGTGTAACGACGTTAATGCAAGCCACTAAATCTTCCGCCCTCGTCAAATTGCTTTTGGAAAACGGGGCGGATGTCAACGCCCGGGCATCCAATAGTTGGATGGCCTTAATGTGCGCCGCTTATGAAGGGAACCCCGAATCGGTCAAATTGCTTTTGGAAAAGGGCGCCGATATCAACGCCCAACTGCACAACGGGTGGACCGCTTTGATGTGTGCAGTTTCCAACGGACACGGCGACGTGGTCAAACTGCTTTTGGAAAAGGGAGCCCGTGTGGACTTAACCAGTGAAAATAATGTAACGGCACTCGCGCTGGCCAATGCAGACGGCCGCACCGAAATTGCCGCGGCCTTAAAACAAGCGGGCGCGCAAAAATAACCCGCGTATTCTCTCCACTAAAAAGCCCCCCTTTTATAAGGGGGCTTTTTTATGATAGCATAGCACAAAATGTGTTATTTCTTTTCTACTTCCTGCCCGTTGGGTGTGTCCTTTACGGCATACCCGAGCGCACTGATGGCACCGCGCAATTCGTCGGACTTTTTCCAATCTTTGGCTTGGCGCGCGGCGGCGCGGGCGGTCAGCAAGGCCTGCACCTCGGAGGGGATTTCCTGCGGTTTTTCTTCGGGGGCGCAAAATAAATCCAACGCGAGTATCGTGTCCGCAAATTCCAAGAAGTAGCGTTTTTCGGCAGCGCTCAGGCCGTTATCGCGCAAACTCTCCCACACCAGTGCCAAGGCTTTGGGCGCATTGATGTCGTCTTGCATGGCAGATACAAATTTATCTTTCCACGCTTGCGCGCCGGCGGTATTTTCCGCTTTGTCGCACGCGTTTTTAATTTGCAGTGCCTGTGCGCGCAAATTCTTCAAACTCTTAGATGCCGCGTCTAAACTTTCGTAGGAAAATTCCAACTGCGTGCGGTAGTGCGCGCTCAAACACAAATAGCGGTAAGCAAGCGGGTCATAGCCTTTTTGTTTTAACGTGTCTAACGTAACAAACGTACCGCCCGATTTACTCATTTTGCCCGAGCGCAAAATTAAAAATTCTCCATGCACCCAATAGTTTACGTATTTTTGGCCCGTAGCGGCTTCGCTTTGGGCGATTTCGTTGGTGTGGTGGATGGTGACGTGGTCAATGCCGCCGCAATGGATATCCAGCGTATGGCCCAAATACTTCATAGCCATGGCTGAGCACTCAATGTGCCAGCCCGGAAAACCAACCCCCCACGGGGAGTCCCACTCCATTTGGCGTTTTTTATCTTTGGGTGAAAATTTCCACAAGGCAAAATCGGTGGGGTTTTTCTTTTCCCCCATATCCACGCGCGCGCCTTCCTGCAGGCCGCTGATACGTGCATGTCCCACTAGTGCATCATAACGGGCAAATTTAGACGTATCGTAATAAATGCCGTCGGACGTGCGGTAGGTATAGCCTTTATCTTGCAAGGTTTGAACCAACGCAATCATCTCGGGGATGTGCGTGGTGGCACGGCAGACAATGGTGGGGTGGGTACAATGCAACGCATCGTAATCCTGCCAGAATTTATCTTCGTAAAAGCGGGCAATTTCAAACGCGCTTTTGCCTTCGCGCGCAGCGCCCACTTCCATTTTATCTTCGCCGTCGTCGGAATCGGATACCAAATGCCCCACGTCGGTTACGTTCATCACGTGTTTTAACTCGTAGGACAAACGCAACGTGCGCGCCAGTAAATCTTCAAAAATATACGTGCGCAAATTGCCGATATGGGCAAAATTATAAACCGTCGGCCCGCAGCAATACATCGTAACCTGTTGCGGGTTTTGTGGCTTAAATTCATCCTTGCGGTGCGAAGCGGTATTGTACAAAAACATACTTAGCGCTCCGCGCGCATGAGCCGGATAAATTCGCTGGAAATATTCTTAAAGAACATATTGCAAGCGGCTTGCCCTTCTTGGTTGGCGGCGAGTTCACTCATTTTGCACGTTACTTCAATTTCGGAAAGCGGGTTGACCGAACCGATACTGCTCATGGCATAAGTAAAACCGGCAGGGTGATATTCTTGCAACGTGTCCATGTATGATTTTTCCAACGCCTGTTGGAAAAGGGTCATTTCGTGGCGGGTGGCGGAAGCGCCTAATTTGAATTTATGGGTAGAAACTTTTACCACTACGTCGCCGTATAAGCCGTACATGGAAGAAACACTCTCGGCCGTAAAATCTTCGTCTGCGGAAACTTCCGTTTCCTGCGTTTGGCTCTGTTCCATATACGCCGTTACCGACGGGCTTAACGCGGGGATATCGTACGAGGTAAACTCGTACGTGGCTTCCTGTTGCGGGGCCGGTGCGAAATAATCAATATTCTGCGTAATTTTTTTGCGCCCCGTATTACACGCACTGATGAGTACGGCGGCGAGTGCGATTAACAACAAACGTCCTTTCATTTTTGACTCCTTATTTTTAATGTGGCAACGGCTTGGCACATGGCCGCTTCGCCGCGGCCGATTTCGCCAAGTCCTTCATGACTTTTAGATTTGAAACTGACCGCTTCCAACGGGACTTCAAACACATCCGCAAGTGAACGGCGTATTTTATCGTAGTGCGGGCTTATTTTGGGCGATTGGATAATCAACGTAGCGTCTATATGTTCAATAGAGGCCGCTTTTTCTTTGACAATACGCAGCACTTCTTTGACGATTTTTTGACTGCTGATGCCCTTAATACTGGGGTCGCTCGGCGGGAATAACAAGCCGATTTCCCCCGCACACAACGCCCCTAAAACCGCGTCGCAAACAGCGTGCAACACTAAATCGCCGTCCGAGTGGCCCACAAAACCTTTGGGGTAAATCATCTCCGTCCCGCCGATAAACATTTTAAGCCCGAATTGCATTTGGTGGATATCAAACCCGAAACCGGTGCGCTGCACAAACTTATCTTCCACCAGCGCACGCATAAAGGTTAAATCTTCGGGGGTGGTTAATTTGGTGTTGCGGTAGTCCGAAAGGACCAACTGCACTTTCACCCCTAATTTTTCCACTAACTGCGATTCGTCCGTAGCGTCTTTTTCCGCGCCGTATTTTTCTAATGCACGCGCTAACAATTCGCGCTGATAGCACTGCGGCGTTTGCGCGGCCCACAAGGTGCTGCGGTCCAACGTTTCGGTTACTTGGCCGTCCTGCCCTTTTTTGATGGTATCTTTTACCGGTACTGCGAGCACCGCCGCGCCGTGTTCGCGGGCAACGGCTAAACATTGTTCAATTTTATCGGGGTCCACGAGCGGACGTGCCCCGTCATGTACCGCCACTACTTCCAACTCGGGGTCGGTTAAAATAAATCCGTTCTGCACCGAACGCATACGCGTATCTCCGGCGGAAACAAATTCCACATCTAACCCGTATTCTTTAATCGGTGCGCGGTTTTCAACGTCGGTTACCACGATAATTTGTTTGACCGAAGGGCTGTTCTTAAAGGCTTCTATGCTATGGACCAAAACGGGTTTATCCCCGATGGGTAACATTTGTTTGGGTTGCCCCATACGTTCGCCGCGGCCGCCCGCAACGATAATGACCGAAGCATAAGGCTTTACTACTTCTATCGGATTGGTTTCTGTTGTCATATTATTTGATATTGGCAAATATCATGCGCCCCGAAGGAGTTTGGTAAATGGAGTAAACCGACACTTCCACCCGTTTGCCGATGGATTTGCGTCCGTTTTCCACTACGACCATAGTGCCGTCGTCCAAGTAGCCGATACCTTGTTCTTTTTCTTTGCCGTCTTTCATCACGAATAAAGACATCGTTTCCCCGGGCAGCACCACAGGTTTAAGTGCCGTTGCCAAATCGGCAATATTCAGCACAACTACGTTATATAATGTGGCAATTTTATTGATTTCAAAACTTAATGTAACCACTTCGGCATCTAAACTTTTGGCCAGTTTGACGATTTTTTCGTCCAAATCTTTTCCTTTGGGGTTCTTGCCGGTAAAGCGCACTTCTATTTCTTTATTTTTTTGCAAGCGGGCAATAACTTCCTTGGCGCGTTTGGCTTTGGCTTGTTCCAACTTATCGCGGCCGGAGAGCATGGAGTCCATAGCGTCGGTTACAAAGGTAGGAATAACGATAATTCCCGATAAAAAGTTAATCTGGCACAAATCTACAATACGCCCGTCAATCAAAGAGGATAAATCCACCACTTTTAAGTGGCGCCCCTTATAGGAAAGGCCTTCCAATTCGCGCGATTTCCACAACGCGGCCACCAACCCAAACACGGTAAGCCCGACGCGCACATAATCCCTATAACGGAACCAATCGGCATAACCGCCGCCCAACGTTTCCATACAATAGGCAATCAGGGTATAGACGATTAACCCGATGACCACCCCCGTACAGGCAATCATCAGTTTAATCAGGCGCATACGCTTGAAAAATGCTTCGCCGATAACAACAATTACCCCGCACAACAGCCCCGTGCCCAAGGCAATCCACCGGTCCCAATCCGTGGGACAGATGGTCCAAATGTTCCACATCAGGAACGGAAATGCAAACAACGTGCAAATACGAAAAATCCAAATAGGCATTTTTTCTCCTTAAATAATGAAATAACAACTAAAATACATACTCTCTATTATTTTACCACTTTACAGCGCATTACGCACATTTTTAGCGCAATTTGAGTGTTAAATCGTTCAGGTCCGCGAGTTCGGCCAATTTAAGCGTACCTAAATTTTGCTTTTCGTCTTTGGAAACAAGCGCGCAATACGCTTTGGTAAAACCCAAACGCCGGGCTTCTTCCAAGCGGCGGTCAATAAGCGGCACTTTAGACACTTGCCCCAAAATGCCCACTTCGGCGCAAAATACGCTCTCGTGCGAAAGGGCAATATCCTTACACGAACTGATAACCGCCGCGCATACGGCTAAATCAAGCGCGGGGTCTTTGAGTTTCACGCCGCCCGCCACATTGACGTAAATATCTTTATTATCCAGCGGCAGGCCGGTATGCTTTTCCAATGCGGCAAAAAGCATTAAACAGCGGTTCAAATCCACCCCGGTTGCCACGCGGCGCGGAAACGGATAGCGCGTCGGGCAGACAAGGGCTTGAATTTCGGTCAGTAACGGGCGAGAGCCTTCCAGCGCAAGTGCATACGCGCGCCCTTTCATGGCCGTTCGGCGCGAAGTTTGCGAGAAATACTCGCTCGCGTTATCTATGCCCAAAAGCCCGCGCGCGGTCATCTTGAATAGGCCGATTTCCCCCGTAGAACCGAAGCGGTTTTTGTGCGGACGCAACAGGCGCAACACGTTATCTTTTTCCGTATCAAAATAGAGCACACAATCTACCATGTGCTCCAAAATTTTAGGGCCGGCCAGTTCGCCGTCTTTGGTAACGTGCCCGAGCACAAAGGTAATAATGCCCTGCGGTTTGCACAAACGCACCAGTTCGCCCGTGCACTCGCGCACCTGCGCCACACTCCCCGCCGAAGAGGTAAATTCGGGGTGGTACATGGTTTGGATAGAATCTAAAATCAGCACTTCGGGTTTTTCATTTTGCACCGCTTCCACGATTTTTTGAATATCGGTTTCACAATGCAAAAAGATATTTTCCCCTCTGATGCCCAAGCGCTCGGCGCGGCCGGAGATTTGGCCGATACTTTCTTCGCCCGAAATATAGAGCACTTTATAGTTTTCCGCCAGCGCACCCGCCACTTGCAACATCAGCGTAGATTTGCCGATACCGGGGGCCCCCGCCAAAAGCGTTAATTGCCCTTTTACGAGCCCGCCGCCGAGCATGCGGTCAAACTCACCGATACCGGTAGCAATACGGGCTTCTTTGACGGCTTTGCTCTGCGATAATTTCACAATATCGGAAGAAAAATTGGTAAAACTGCGCGTGCGCGCGGGTGCTTTTTTACTTTCCTGCGCTTTTACTTCTTCTACTAAACTATTCCATGCGCCGCAACTCGGGCACTTACCGGCCCATTTAGGGGATTCAAAACCGCATTGTTGGCAAACAAACAGGGTTTTGAATTTCGTCATGACTTACTCCCCGCGACGGCCGCCAACCCGAAGAACGACGAAATATCTTGGTCGTTAAACATCACATTGGCTTTAATGGCAAAATTGTTCGTTTCCAACGCGTCGCGCTGCCATGCACCCACCTTAAAGAAGCGGTTAAAGCGGAAGTCCACCCCGTAACTGATATTGGCTTTATTAAAGCGGCGCCCGTTAATGACGCGGTCGCGCCCGAAATCGGTAAATTCGCCGCCGACGGTTAAGCGTTTCCAAAAGTCACTCTTATAGAACGGCGTTAACTCCAGCGCCACACCGCCCGAACCGCGGATAAGGCCGGCGGAGAATTGAGCCCACTCGTTATATAAGCCGAGGCGCAAATCAAATTTATTTTTCTCTAAATAGTCGTTTTTCTTCATGGTGTCGTCTTCGTTACCCAAGTTGGCTAACCCCGCGCGGTAGAACGTATATCCGCTGGGCGTATAGACGTCTAGGGCCAAGTCGCTTGAAGATACGTGGGCGCTGGGCATATAGAAGAAATCATAATCCCAATACACTTGAAATTTTTTCATTTTGCCCACCACGTCTTTTACTTCGCGAATCGTGGTGTGCAAGTCGGCCACGCTTTGTTTAACTTCTTCCTTCATTTCGGGGTCTTTGAGCAAACTGCCGATTACGCCCTCTCCTTCGTCTAAACTGGTCATTAAATCGTTTAGGCGGCCGGTGGCGTCGTCCACGTTTTTAAGCGAATCGGTAATATAGGGTTTCATGGAAAGGAGCATTTGGTTGAGGTTAACCGATAATTGGCGCAATTCCGAAAGCGTTTGGTTGAGTTGTTCGCCCAGTCCGCCGTTGTCGCTGATGCTTTCCACTAATTGTTGCACGCTTTGCATAGTATCGTGGATTTGTTGACCGAGTATGCCGTTATTATTAACGCTGTCCACAAAATCTTTAATACTGCCCATGGTCTGCGTAACCATCACGTCCATAGGGATTTCGTCCACCCCTAAAATATACTCGTTGGGTTTATAAACCGGTGCGGTGGGTGTGCCCTGCACGACTTTTAAGTATTTGTTACCGATAATACCGTTCATGGCGACCGAAAACTGCGCCCCGCGGTGAATAGCGGTGCCTTCGTGGATTTGCGCCACCACGATTACGTCGCCGTTTTCAATTTTAATTTGGCTGACTTTCCCCACTTCCACACCGGACAATTTTACTGCCGCTTTGACGGGCAAGCCCGATACGTCGGCAAATTTAATGTTCAAATCATACATTTTGGTAACGGACAACCCGCCCAAAAAATAAAGCGAGAAGCCGAATAAGGCCAGCCCTACTATGGTAAAAATACCTAATTTTGTTTCCGGTTTCATAATACTCCTTAAATATATCTTTTAATCTTTTGAAAAATTACTCTTTCATTAACTTCATTTGGATAGGCCCCTGACTGCTGCCCGTTACGAACTGGCGTACATAGGGGTTATCCGTTGTGCGAAATTCTTCGGGCGTACCGCACAGCAAAATGTGCCCTTCGTAGAGAAAGGCAATCTGGTCCGCAATCTTAAAGGCGGAGCGCATATCGTGCGTAATCACCACCGAAGTAACGCCGAGTTTATTTTTCAAATCTATAATCAAATCGCTGATAATGTCCGACATGATCGGGTCCAAGCCGGTAGTCGGCTCATCATACAAAATAACTTCCGGCTCAACGGCCAGTACGCGCGCTAAACTCACGCGTTTTTTCATCCCGCCGGAGAGTTCACTGGGGTTTAACTTGGCCACGTCCGCCTGTAACCCGACCAGTGCTAATTTTTCGCGAATAATTTTGGGATAATTTTTTCGGGGTACGTCCGTTAAATATTTAAGCCCGAACGTTACGTTTTCCCCCACACTCATGGAGTCAAACAGCGCCCCTTCCTGAAACAGATACCCGAAGCGGCGGCGCAATTTGGCCAGTTCCACTTCGCTGCGGATTTTAGTGATATCTTTGCCGTCCACCAAAATTTGTCCGCCGTCGGCTTGCAACAGGCCGATTAAACATTTAATGGTGGTACTTTTGCCCGAGCCCGAGCCGCCTAAAATACACGTTGTTTTGCCTTTGGGGATGGTCAAACTCACGTCCTTTAAGACGTGTTTTTCGCCGAATACTTTTTTAAGGTGTTTTATCTCAATCATCCTACACCCCCAACGCCGTCAAAATGGCGGTTAAGAAATAATCTAACACGAGCACGAGCACAATGGTGGTAACGACGGCTCCGGTAGTGGATTTGCCCACCCCTTCCGCGCCGCCGCGCGTGCTGATACCTTTATAGCAACACACCGTGCCTATCATAAAGGCAAAAATAAAGGTTTTGATAAACCCGTGCATAAAATCGCCCACGTCCATAAACGTGGTAATATCGCTCAAATACACTTCGCCGGGTACGCCCAAGGCATACACCGCCACCAAATACCCGCCGATAATACCGAACAGGTTGGAAAATAACGTCAAAATCGGCATGGTAAACATAAACGCGAACATCCGCGGGATAACTAAATAGCGTATCGGGTTGGTGCCGAGGGTATAAAGCGCATCTATCTGCTCGGTAACGGCCATGGTGCCGATTTGCGCCGTAACCGCGGCGCCCGCGCGGCCGGAAACCACCACGCTGGTGAGCACCGGGCCTAACTCGCGGATAAGCGAGAAAGCCACAATCGTGCCCACAAAAATTGGGTCGCCGAAGATATTGCCGATCGTGTTACCCGCTTGCAAGGCGAGCACCATACCGGTAAATAAACTTGTCAGCGCGGTAACGCCGAGCGACTCTACGCCGATAATTACGCACTGGTTAACCGCCTGATAAAATTCAAAACGCGAGTGTGTCAGCCAAAACAGGCACGAGCGCACCATTTTGGTCGCGCCGCCCACTTGGCCTAACATATCCCCCACGTATTTACCTATTGCGTAAAACATTATTTCTTATATATCCTCGGTACGCGCGCGTTTAACTGCGTGCAAATTTCATAATCAATGGTCCCCGCTTTTTGCGCGAGTTCGCCAAGCGTAATTTCTTCCGCGCCCTGCCGCCCCACTAAAACTACTTCTTCGCCCACTGCGCTATCCGGCACGGCGGAAATATCCGCCATCATCATATCCATGGTAATGTTGCCGATAACGGGGCAACGTACCCCTTTGATAAGCACCTGCGTTTTGCCCGAAAGCGCACGCATATAGCCGTCCCCGTACCCGACGGGCAAGGTGGCTACTTTAAGGGGTTTGGCGGCGTGGAAACTGCGGTTATAACTGACGCTGTTTCCGGCGGGTAAATCTTTTACGTACACGATACGCGTTTTCAGGCTCAGTACCGGCTCGTAGCCGTTTTCCAAGCCGTAAATGCTGTGTCCGGGGCGCACCATGGTGTAGTGGGCGTCGGGGCGCAACGCGATAGCCGCGGACGCTTCCGCGTGCACATAGGGCACGCTGATATTTTTTAGTTTCATCCCCGTTAACGTATCGCGAAAATAGCCGATTTGTTCTTCGGTAAAGGCCGCGTCACTCCCGACCGCGCACAAATGCGTAAATACGCCTTCCAATACCACGTGCGGGTTCGCGTGTAAAAATTCAATCACTTTCATGACCCCGCCGCGACGCGTGCCGATACGCCCCATGCCCGTATCTTGTTTCACGTGGCAACGGGCTTTTTTGCCTAATTTTTCGGCAATTTTAACGACCGATTCGGCGGCTTGTAAACTGGCTATCGTAACGGCTAAATCGTATTTAATCGCATATTCAAAGGCTTCAAACGGGAAAATACTGCCCAGCACCAAAACGGGCAAGGTAAGCCCCGCTTCGCGCAAGGCAATTCCTTCTTCTACCGACGCTACCCCGAAAAAATCCGCCAGTTTATTTTCTTCAATAAATTGCCCTACTGGGGTTGCTCCGTGCCCGTACGCATTGGCTTTTAAGATAGCCAAAATGCGGACATCATCCCCCACTTGCGTGCGTATTTGTTTTAAGTTGCGCGCCAGTTTAGTGAGGTCAACTTCCGCAAAGGTAGGGCGTAAAATCGGCAGCATATTATTCCGGCGGCTCCATCAGTTCGGTTTGTCTGGGTACGGCATTTTGCACGTCTTCCATACTCTGCGGCGCAGGGTCGGTAAAGAGCGAAAATTTAGATAAAAACCGCGCCGCCACATCTCCCACCGGCCCGTTACGTTGTTTAGCCACGATAAGCGTGGTTTGGTCCTGCTCTACGGGGGCGGTGTCCTCGGGGATATCGCCTTTGGCATTTTTCTTATCGTTATACCATTTGCGGTAAATCAGCACGACTACGTCGGCGTCCTGCTCAATGGATCCCGATTCGCGCAAGTCGGAAAGTTGCGGCCGGTTGCCCATACGCGTTTTATCTTCGGTGTTACGGCTCAACTGCGAAAGCGCAATCACCGGCACATTTAACGTACGCGCCAAATCTTTAAGCATACGGGAAATTTCACTTACTTCCTGTTGGCGGCTTTCAAAACGCCCGCTGCCGCGAAGCAGTTGCAAATAGTCAATGATAATCAGGCCCAGTTCTTTGCCCTGTTTTTTGAGTTCGGTGGCCAAGCGGCGCGAACGCATACGGACCTCGGTAATGCTCAGGCCGGACGTATCGTCAATATGGATAGGGGCTTTTTCCAAAAATCCTTTAACGCGGGTTAAGTCCACCCATTTGGACGCGTCAAAAAACCCGCTGGAGAGTTGTTGCCCTTCCACCATAGCCGCGGAAGAATACATACGCTGCATCAGTTGCCAGCGGCTCATTTCCAAGGAAAACACCGCCACTGCCGTATTAGCGTTAACGGCAGCGTGATAGGCAATATTAAGCGCGAGCGCGGTTTTACCCGTACCCGGACGCGCGCCCACAATGATTAAATCGGACTTGCGAAACCCGCCGGTTTTTTGGTCCAACCCTTTCAGGCCCGAGGGGACCCCGCGCAATAAATTTTTATGCTTGCTGGCTTCTTCAAACATCCCTAAAGAAACCGGCGCCAATTCTTTGGAAGACACAAAGCCCGAAAGCGTCTGTTGTTGGCTCAGGCGGTAAATGGAATCGGCCGCTTCGTCAATGAGCAGTTGCGGGTCGTCATATTCTTCTTTATAGCACCGTTGCACCATAGCCGTAGACGTGCGGATAAGTTGGCGCACCACGGCTTTTTTATAGACGATTTCCGCAAATGAACGGGCATGCGCGGTGGTGGTTACTTTTTCGGCCAGTTGTGCCAAATAGACTTCCCCGCCCACTTGCGTTAAGATTTTTTTACGGCGCAGGGCTTCGGTTAATGTAATTAAGTCCAGCGGTTGGCTTTTATCGGCCATTTCCTGCAAAACGGCAAAAATCTTTTGGTGGGATTCCCGATAGAAATGTTCGGCCTTTAAGATTTCAAAAATGCTGTCCGCCGCTTCGGCGTCTAAAAGCATAGAGCCTAAAACTGCCATTTCGGCATCTACCGCTTGGGGCGGGATACGTTCTTCCAATAAATTTCCGGCCATAACCACACATCCTTATGTAACAAAATAAATCGGCGTCCTTTTTTATGCGGATAAAAAGGGACTATAAATATTGTAGCAATTTAAGCGCGGTTTATGGGAAAAATCAACGGATAAAGTCGCCTATGCAATCGGTAAAGATGCCGTCCGCCCCCTGCGCGGCTAAAGAGCGGGCCAAATCCGCGTCGTTAACGGTGTATAAGTACACCTTAAGGCCGTTTTGGTGGCAAATCTGCGCAATTTGCGGGGTAAAGCGCGTATGATTTAAGTGCACGCTTTCGGCGCGCAGGGCAAGCGCGTCTTGCACGTCAAACGCGCGCGTGAGCACCCCGATACGCGCTTGCGGGCATAGTGCGCGCAAACGGGATAAAGTGGGTAAATCAAACGAAGAAAAAAGCACGTTACAAAGCGGGAATTTTTCGCACGCGAGCAAATTTAGCACCGCTTTTTCTATCCCCGCGTAGCGGTTATCGTCGTTTTTAATCTCTATATTTAAGGTGTCCAGTTCCGGCAAGACTACCGGCAATACGTCTTGCAACAGGGGAATAAACGCGGGTTTTTCCCCGTGCGCGGTTAACGGGATGTCGGGCAAGTCCGCGCGCGTAAGCGTATGTAGGGGAATGCCCCCCACTTCGTAATCGTGGTGAACGCACAGCGCGCCGTCTTTGAGCAAGTGCACGTCCAACTCGTAATGCGTCGCCCCCAACTCACGGGCGCGCGCGAAAGCGCCCGTCGTGTTTTGCACGCACGCTTTACTCGCTCCGCGGTGCGCAAAATAAATCATATCACGCTGCCGCGGCGAGCGCCGCCGCTATAAAAGCCAGTATCGCCCCGCCGAAGAAAAACATTAAAATAATGGGCAGCAACGCTATAATAATAGTGAGCCAACCGAACAACCCCGCCCACCACGCACTTTTGCGCGCGTCTTCCAAGCGCACGGGTGCACGCATTAAATCTTCGGTGCGCAAGGAAAAAATCAACGCCCCCAACGCCATGGGAATCGTCCAAAAACCGCCCAAGCAAGAAACAATCACCGCCACTATAGACAACACAAAATGGCTGTTTACGGGTTTTATATTTTGTTCTTCCATAATAAAATACCCCTTTAATTTAAGACTAGTCAAAATGCCCTTTTATTATATAAAATAAAAGACAAAGAGGAGTTTTTATAATTATGGAAATCACCAAGAAAGATGTGGAATTGGCCGCGAAACTTGCCAAAATGAAAGTAACCGGCGAAGAAGCCGCCATTTACGAGGACCAATTACGCGCCCTTTTCGGGTGGGTAAAGGAATTGGAAGTTGTTGATACGGACAACGTCAAACTGACCAACGTTACCCTTGCCGCACACACGCGCAAGGACGAACCCGTAACCGATACGGCCCGCGCCGAAGCGTTACGCGGTGCGTTTGCCGAAAGCGAAAACGGCTCGGCCAAGGTAAAAAAGGTGCTTTAATATGACGATTTGCGAAATTGTAAAACAAATTCAAGACGGCACGCTAAGTGCCGAACAAGTAACCAAAGACGCACTGGCTAAAATTGCGCAGTTAAACCCGACGATAAATGCTTTTGTGGAAGTGTTTGAGCAGGACGCACTCGTCCGTGCCCGCGCGGTGGACGCTAAACGCGCACGCGGGGAAAAATTAGGCGCGCTTGCCGGTGTGCCGGTGGGGATTAAAGACAACATTTTGTATAAGGGGCACAAAGCGACTTGTTGCTCCAAAATGCTTGAAAATTATCAGGCCGCTTACAATGCGTGCGTGGTGGATAAACTACTCGCCGCAGACGCCGTGATTATCGGGCGGACCAATATGGATGAGTTTGCTATGGGCAGCACCAACGAAACGTCCGTTTACGGGCCGGTTAAAAACCCCGTAGATACGTCGCGCGTTCCGGGCGGTTCTTCGGGCGGCAGTGCGGCCGCGGTGGCGGCGGGTATGGTACCTTTAGCGCTTGGCACCGATACGGGCGGTTCTGTACGCCAACCGGCAGGTTTTTGCGGAGTTGTGGGCATAAAACCCGGCTACGGGCGCATTTCTCGTTATGGGATTATTGCGTTTGCGTCCAGCGCGGACCAAGTGGGCGTGCTCACGCAAAACGTAACCGACGCAGCTATCGCGCTGGAAGTTCTTGCCGGAAAAGACGTGCACGATTCCACTTCTTTAGGGGCTCCCGTTCCGGCCTACAGCCAAAATTTTACGGCGGACTTAAAAGGCGTTAAAGTGGGCCTTCCCAACGGGTTTTTAGACGGCTTAAACCCCGCCATTAAAGCGCGCGTGCAACAGGCCGCCGAAAACTTAAAAGCCTTAGGCGCGCAAATCGTGCCCGTGGACGTTCCCTTTGCCAAATACTCCGCGCCCTGTTACTACATCATTACCAGCGCGGAAGCGAGTTCTAACTTAGGCCGTTTTGACGGCATCCGCTACGGCTATGCGGATAAAACCGCCCAAGACTTAAACACCTATTACGAAAATTCGCGTGCGCCGTTCGGGTTGGAAGTCAAAAAACGCATTATTATCGGCACATACGCGCTGACTTCTGCCCGCTACGAACAATGCTTTTTGAAAGCCATGAAAGTACGCGAACTTATCCGCGAAGATTTCAAAAAAGCCTTTGAACAGGTGGACGTACTTTTAACGCCCACTTCGCCGACAACCGCCTTAAAAATCGGACATAAAGACAACAATCCGCTCTCTTTATATTTAGCGGACCTTTACACCTGCCAAGGCAATATCGGCGGGCTTGCGGGTATTAGTGTGCCGTTCGGTAAAGACGAAAACAACTTACCTATCGGCTTGCAGTTTTACGGCCCGATTTTGGCCGAAGATAAAATCTTAAACGCGGCGCATCATTTGGAGAAATCAGCAAAGTGATTGTATCGGAATTTTCTTGCGGGGGCGTAATTCTTGACGGGCGCAAAGTGCTCTTGGTGCAAGTTAAGAATATGAAAGGCAAAAAGATTTGGACCTTCCCCAAAGGCCACATTGAAGCCGGCGAAACCCCGCGCCAAGCCGCCTTGCGCGAAGTATTGGAAGAAACGGGTTATAAAGCCGTTATCGTGCGTCCCATGATTCGCGTGAAATACGCGTTTACGTTCCAAGGCAATTACGTCAAAAAAATGGTGCAGTGGTATTTGATGAAAAAACTCGGGCGGATCGGCAAGCACGACGCGTCCGAAATTTTATCCATACGCTGGGTGTCGGTGCTTAAAGCGCGCGAACTGGTCCAATACCCCAGCGATATCCGTTTGGTGGATATGTTGCTTACACTCTTACACTTGGAACACACCGAAAGCCCCGAAACGGAAGCGGATGCGGAAACGGAAAACGAATAAGTGAAAATTTATCTTTCTCTTTTTTGGCTGTTTGCCCAAATAGGCACGTTTACGTTGGGCGGGGGTTATGCTATGCTCCCGCTGATGCAACGCGCGCTGGTGGAAAAGAAAAAATACCTTACCGAACAAGATTTTTTAGATACCGCCGCACTCGCGCAAACCGCGCCCGGAATTATGGCGGTCAATATGGCGGTGCTCACGGGCAAAAAACTCGGCGGCTTTTGGGGCAGTTTTTTTGCCGCGCTCGGGGCCTCGCTACCCTCGTTTATTATTATTTTACTCGTCGCCGTTTTCTTTCGCGCCTATCAACAAAACCCCGTCGCCGTGCGCATTTTTAAGGGCGTGCGGCCCGCCGTAGTCGCGCTAATTTTGGTGCCCGCTTTCACGCTTGCGCGCAGTGCGGGCGTTACAAAAAAAACCTGTTGGGTACCGGTGGTTGCCGCACTTGCCGTGTGGGCGTTGCATATTTCCCCCGTTTATGTGATTCTCACGGCAGGAGTGGGCGCGTATTTTTGGGGACGCAATAAATGATTTACTGGAAACTCTTTATCACGTTTTTCAAAATAGGCCTTTTTAATTTCGGCGGCGGATATGCCATGATTTCGTTTATCCAAAATGAAGTCGTTTACAAACACGCTTATTTGACTACAGGCGAATTTACCGACGTAGTTGCCTTAAGCCAAATTACCCCCGGGCCTATCGGGATAAATTTAGCCACGTACACCGGCTATACGGCCACCCAAAGCGTGTGGGGCGCGGTAGTGGCAACGGGTGCGGTGTGTTTGCCCTCATTTGTGCTGATGTTGGGACTTGCCGCGTATTATTTCAAATACCGCCAAACCCCCGCCATGGCGCGGATACTGCGCGGACTGCGTTTGTGCGTTATCGGGTTGATTGTTGCCGCGGCACTGACGCTGTGTAATGCCGAAAACTTTACGGGTTTTTCAAGCGTTCTGTTTTTAGCGGGAGCCTTTTGGGCGGTGTGGAAATTCAAATTAAGTCCGATTTTGGTGATTGTGATTGCCGGCACGTTTGGATTTTTCATCTATTAACTATCCTTAAACACTAAAGGGAATACCAATCCCAACCGCCTAGAGTGCTA
>Ga0310696_10001268_pt1 | contig 36979 bp, 31 predicted proteins | sample AusTroGonzalo_MG_4_FD_203885 | JGI IMG/M metagenome (GOLD analysis project Ga0310696, IMG submission 203885) | Bovine rumen microbial communities from tropical cattle in Woodstock, Queensland, Australia - Gonzalo_02 (v2) (version 2) | ecosystem: Host-associated > Mammals > Digestive system >... | reverse complement strand
GCAGCCTTCCGGTACCAAAGGACAGCCTCATTTCCATCTTTCGGTGTCCCCAATCCGAATCGATAGCAATCTGCAACAATATGCTGGGCCTTGGCATAGCCCAATTCGGCAGCTTTCTTATACAAGGCAAAGCCTTTCTTTCTGTAACCGTTGTCATAATACTCTGTTGCGAGTTCAAAGATTTTCTCGGCTTCCATCGCGTTATCCGTAAGAGCATTTGTGGATTCTTGGAAGATTCGAAGACTCTCTTCAATCGTATAGTCGATTAGCAAATCCTTCTTGTCAAAGGCAACTCCTCTCAGCTCCTCGTATTTTCTCCGGCTGCGGTGGGTGCGGAACTTCATGCCCGACATGAACAGCCATTCCAACACTTCCATGAAGGTCGTGCCGTGCGACTGGCAGTAGGCCTCGATCTGCCGACGGTGGCCCATCAGGTAGGCGAGGCGAATCTGAATCTCGGGGATGGAAAGGTCCACACCGGAAATGGCACCCGCCTTGACGGCCTCCCAGGCGTTTTCGTAGATGAAGTCGGCGGGACCGAGGGCCACCTGCGAGGTGAGCACGATGGGCAGTTCCTGGCTCTTCTCCCGAATCAGCTGAAGTGGCGAGAACCCCGAAGCACCATCAATGTTGATATTGCCGCCGCCGTAGCCGGCTATAATGACCGCCGAGGCACCTTCCATTTCCTTGCGATACTGAGCCTCCGTCTTGAACGGGTCGGTGTAGAGGATGCGGACGTTCTCGTCGAAATTCAGGTCCACTTCGGCATTAGACAGGAACATATTGTCGAAGCACTCTTTCACTTTGTTAATGACCGACCGCATCTTCTCGAAGGTGAGGTCCGATGAGTCGATGGTGCAGGCGGGCACATAGACGATGTGGGTGTCGGGGTTGTCGAATTTCGACTTGATGAACTCGGAAAGCCGGTTCTGTTGGGGCGAAAGTACCCCTTCTCCGTTGAAAGTGGACTCAATGGTGCCGCCGGTGGTCACCACATAGAGGGTATCCAACGTGTCGGGTGTCTCCAAGGTTTCCACCACCTCGTCGTCGTGGAACTTCACCTCGTCCCACTGCATGGTGCCGATGAGGTCGCCCTCAAACGCCTGGTTGTCCCAGCGATTGATTTTGTAGAGCGAATCAGAGAATGCGTTCAGACCGTTGTTGAAGACGGTGAAAATGTGCGGCGGTTTGAACTGGGTGAGGAACCTGATGCTATTGCCGATGTTAGCGTAGGCATCAGAGAAGTCGCCCACCCCCTCGGGCATGGGAATCTGGCTGCCGGTAATGGCGATATTGACCTTGTTGTGCTTCACGGCATAGCGCACCGCAGCGTGTGTCCACGCGAGAGTGTCGGTACCGTGGGTGATGAGGATGGCGGAACGGTTGCTCATATTATTAAGGTTTTTGATATTTCATAAAGTATTTAAAAGACAGATCAATCTGTTTCTATTTCCTTAGTTGTGTCTGCTGATGTTCCAGCATTATCATCATTTAGTTTTAAATACTGCTGATTTACCAGTTTGTCAACTTGTTCTGATATATGATCCAAGGCATCTTTCGTCTGTGTTGCCTTCTTTACTTCTGCAGTAACATTGTCCTGTTGTTTTTCGAGCTTTTTTATTTTGGTCGTTATTTCTGCCAAGGCCTCCTGCGCACCTACTTTACCGTTTTGTTTCATTTCCTCCCCCAAAGTATCCCATTCACTGAGAATTCGAGATAGTGTTTCGCCTATTTGTTTTGCTTCGTCGGTGTCTGTTATTCCAAGTTTTTGCAATCTATCGAGAATATCGTCAGCCTTGTAGAGAAATTCCTTCTGCTCTCCATTGTGCAAACGACTCATCTCGCGATAGGAGGCCACCATGGCAATAATGGCGAGCACGGCGAGCACGACGCCGAGGAGGATCAGAATGCCCAGGCCTATGCTCAGGCGGGTGTCGCCAATGCTCATTACACCGACAAATACAAATACGCCGGCGCACAGCAGAATTAGGACAATGCAGGGTATAAAGTAATATCTGCAGATGTCGCTTCTCGTTTGGGTAATCAGGCTTTGATTGTCTCTGTTGTCTGGATTGGTGCTCATAATTAAGGTTTTTAATGTTTATTCGGATTTGATGATATGCTTACCTTGGAACATAAGTTGCAGAAATATGCCGATGAAAGTGGCGAAGAAGGAAAACTGTGTGATGAAGACATGCTTGTTTGGACTCCATGCCTTGAGTTTTTTACCGTGACAATAGAGGTCGATATCTAAGTCTTCAAGGCTTTGTCGTATGATGTCGTTCCCTTGTATCTTTAATTCATCCTGATACACTTGGATAAACCTTTCCCCGAAAAAGTCATAAACCAACAGACCTGTCACAATGGCATACCCATACGCAATGGCAAAAACCCATATTACAGACAGGAAATAGTGCTTGATGTTGTCATACGGGTTTAAGGCGTAAGACTCGTAGGCTATGAAGAACCCAGTAATAAGAGCAAGTATGGTGACGGCGGAAATAGAGAACGGTATGGAGGAGAGCTTTAAAAATAGGTCTTCGCTCAAGCATAAAGTGAACCATGAGGCAACCATGGCGGCCAACAACCGGGGCATTACCATCAGGGGGAAGCCAATTCCCCATGTGCTTCTCCTAAATTGGCGCAGGATAACACCTAATACACATAACAAAACCAGTCCGGTGCCAGCGATGATAATAACTTGCCATCCGATATCAAGACCGTTCTGATACAGAATCCCATTCTTACGATGGAGAGCAAAAAACAATCCTGTCAGTAAAATCATCAAACCTGCTAACGAAAGGAATGTGAGCAAGAGCGTTTTGCGATCGCCGCACCAAATTCTGAACAGACTTGTGAACTGGAAATGTTCTACGTCCCATTTGGCCGCCTTCCTCGCAGAATCGTAATGACTGACGACAGATTTTTTAAAGGCGTTATGCTCTTCTTTTTCCAATTGCTTGGTCTCCTCACTTGGTTTTTTGTGAATGAGATTGAGCAAATTACTCACGGTAAGATGAAAAGTGTTGGTTGGTGTGATGCCGGCCTTTTGTAAAAAACGAATCCTCAGATTGGGCTTTTTGGGTGGAACGGCTTCAACATCCTGTCTCCAACTGACGAAATCAACATCTTTCGTGATCTTCTTTTCGGACGAAAGAGCCCTGCTCTTGTCATGTTTTTGTAAGTGTTGCAATCGTTGGACGGCAAACACCTGCTCCAATTCCTCGTGACACTCCTCAAACCATGGAGACTCATGGAAAGCCTCCATGGACTTTCTGTTTATGATGGACTCCACCCATTCGTGTTCAGCCTTCTCATAGCGCTGGAAAAGGAAACGCAGGTTTTTATCAAGTCGCTCATTGTCAGGACGTTTTTGATCGTCACCAAGCACAGAAAACAATTCAGATCCGATTAACCGTGTACGATAATAGTAGTAGCGGGTTTTGTTCATCAGTGCGTTAAAGAGGAAATTCTCTTTTAGCTTGACAGACACTTCGTTATAATAAGCCAAATTCTTGAATACGCTCGTGAACTCAAAGTCATAGAGAAAGTCCAAAATCAGTTTGCGAAGAAAGTGAGTGGCAGTTTTCTTTTCACTGTTGTCTGTCTCTGAATAGTCTGCTTCGGTCTCTCCTTGAAAGATTTCAAGTGATGTGTAGTTGTCTTGAAAGGTTGGCGAATCGTTCGCCTTCTCGCGCTCGTAGGATTCCCTGATGATTTTCCGGAGAGGATCATTCGCTTTAATCGGGAATTCACTGTAATAGGTCTCATTGAGCGATTCGGTCAAACCATCCGTTATTTCCAAGTTGGGAGACAAGGTGAGCTCGATGATGGGATTATGGTAATGAATGTCCTTGTTATGGCGTTTATTATCCAGATCCACATCTAAGTAATGGAGGTTGAAAACAACAGCTTCCGAGGTAAATGTAAGATACACAGGATGGTGTGGGGTGTCTGTCCGGTCCGGTCCAGCAACGTCTCTCAGCCACCGGTAGTTGAACACGGCGATTCCTTCCTGCAATCGGGAACTCTCAAAGTCAAATTCAAAAAAGCGTCCGTAGTTCATCAGTTACTGTTTTCTTTGAGTTGGATAATATAGTCACGGATGGCCTGGTTGATGGTCAGGCCATCAGCGCCGCCGGTCAGGTCGTCATACCGCAGGAGGGTCTTGTGGATGAAGACATATTCTTCCCATAACTCCGTCCACTGGCGGATGGTGCCGAAGGCGGTGAGATAGATCAGGTGCTGGAGGTGTTCGAAGAAAGCGCCCGAGAAGTGGTGTACGTATTGGAAGGCCGACTGGATCAGAAAGGAACTTGGCATATTCATGATTTCCTTTCCGGTCATGGTCTTTTTCTCATCTTCTTCGAGGAGGTCGTTTTCCAGTTTTTTGTACTTGTCGCGCATGAAGAGCACATGGTTGAAATGATTGTGTGCCCGTTCCCTGACGTCGGTCAGTTTGTCGCGCGGGTCAGCGTTTACAAAAATCTCTTTCAGTAGGTCTATCAGGGTGAGGAAGCCGCCCTCGTTGTCCAAGCTCAGGTCTTTGATGCGGTAGCGCATGAGCAGGAGCAGTTGGTAGGCGAAGAGGCAGGGCGTGTTGGTGGGGCAGGCGCCGTCGCCGATGAACCACAGGTCCGGTTCCGTTTTGCCGTATCCTTTCTCGAGCATCCGCTCGTGTACCGCCGTGGTGAAGGCTGAGATGAACATGAAGAAGAAGCGGCCGTTTGGACCGGGCTGGTAGATGTTGTCCAACACCTCGTCTTGTTGTTTCGCTTTTGCACGTCTCTTTTTCCCCTGATGCCAGATGTTCAGTTGTTCTAACAAATGATAGCCATATTCTTGCAGGCCAGAACCTTCAAATTTGTCTTTGTGGAGCAAATAGTCCAACAGCACAATCTCGTACTTGTATTTTTGGAGGCAATATTGCGCCGCGTCCACGTGCTTTACGCAGTCGATGACGATTTGAATGTTGTTAGGATTGTCGGGTACATTTTCTTTATCAGGTTCGAATCTGGACTTGTTCTGACCAGATGTTTTAAATACGCCGTCTTTTACTCTGTCGGTTAGAATAAAGGGCTCGATTTTATTGCCATCAGCATCATAATAGTCAATAATTCGTTGATCATCACCATGGTCATTCAGGATTCTCCCCTTTCTTCTCTCCTTTTTGCTTTTATCTCGTACAACTTTGAAATCAAAAACTCTGAACCAAATTTGGTCCTTCTCGAAGCCAAGAAGACGCAGATTGTGAGCGATGATTTGCAGTTTGCAGATTTCAACATTTTGGTCAATGCCGTTAGCGTCACGCATTTTCTCGATGCTTTTGTCGTCAAGTAGCAGGAAACGCCAGCGGTATTTGCGGATGGTTGACAATGAGGCGTTGTGTTCCTTTTCGTTTTCATATCCTGCTATTTTCTTCAGCATCTCTGTCTCGGAGTGGAAAAGGAAGGGGGATACAACTTTGTGGCTTCCCGCAAGATATGACTGTTCCAGCAGCCGGGCGTTCAGGTCGGCGTACTCGCGGGCGATGGAAAGGTCATAAAGATTTCGAATATAATTATTGTGAATTTGGAGAAGAACCTCATGTAAAAGTTTTACATTAAAAGAAGATTGATAGTTTGTTGTCTCTAGTGAATTAAAAATTGGAACATAATAATTCCAGATGCTGCTGTCCATAATCTTTTGATATCGTCTGGACCCTGTCAGTAGGTATTTTTCTGCGATATCTTCAGGATTGTCTTGAAAACAGTTGAAGTAGGTCAAGTGAATAGTGGGCATTTTTTCTGTAGTCTTGTTACTTTCTTTCAAGAATCCTTGAGAAAAATGATGATCGGGTGTGTTAAATAAATCCTTAAACCCATGCCAAACTATCCTGAAACGGAAAACAGTAGGATTTATATTCGATAATATAAATATATTTCTACTGTTGTTGTATTTGCCGATATACTCGAGAATGAGTTGGTCGTTAATTGAACCAAAAACAGAATTGATTTCAAAATAATAACCATTTCGAGAGTAACGTGGCTTGACTTGGCAAGTTAAGATATAATCAATCATGTTATATTCTCTCCTTTCTATTTGTTATGCTCCTTCTTGAATTCGGCAATTTCCTCGTTTATAGCATCGATTCTGTCTTCCAATTCCATGTTTTTGTCATTCTCAATACGCTCTAATTTGTCTATTAACGAAGGTTGGCCAAATTTCTTAGCAAGAATCTGACTTTGGAAATATGACGTTTCGTCGGGAATATGCTGGAAAACTGCGATAAATTTGAATTTGTTTTTCAAATTGCTCAATCCGGGATAGACTGGGTTGTCAACTGTACTGCCATCCTTTTTTGTTATTATGGTAAGATCAACAGGGTTTTTGCCATCATATCCATATATGATAGTGTCCTTAAGTTTTGTGCCATTGAGTTGCCTGTCGTGAATGTAGAGAATGTTGTCATTACCGTCTATTGAAAAATCTTTTTTAACACAATCTATGAATTTTTCGAAATTAGGAATAGCTTCACTCCTGCCAATTTGAAGATTTTCTGGAAGAACAAGAATGACTTCAAAAAGGACGGCTCCTTGGTTGTCTATGATGTTTAAAGTTGCATAGGGATTGGTCATTTTAGATTTCTCACTATCTATCAAACTTTCAATCATTATTTTATTTGGATCTTCTTTTTGACGAAGAGCCTTTAAGTATAAGGAGGAATCTAAGCCTAAACGTTGAATTGCTTTTTCTTGGTCTTGCTCAGGCTCTCCATCTGCTCCTTTTATTTCTGTATCTTTTAATGCAGACTCCCACCGATGTTTTGCCCATGAACTCAACCATTCTTTTATGATCACAAGTTTTTCTATGTCTCTTGAATCAACAAGGACATTTTGAAAATCTTCTTGAGAGTTATATTCTCCTTTTCTAGTTATTATTATCACTTTGCTCATAATGTGCTGAATATAAAAGTTCCGTTAATGTATATTTGCAATCTCTAAGGGCATGGTCAAGTGCGGAAAACTGGAGGAATGGTTGCTTTTGAGGCATATCCTCCTTGTTGGGTTTCGAGCGTCCGGAGTGAATGATGAACTGGGGCAAGAACAGCTCTTTCGCACCGTTGTCTGTTGTGATTTCCGTTTTTTTCTTTTTTGAGAAAAAATCGAACAACAGTTCTGTTATTTTTGTTTTATCATTCTTTTTAATGTTAAATGCGCCATAGATTTTATCCAAAATGCCTTGATGGATGGTGATGAAATCAAATTTCCAATTATCATTCTCCGATGGGTTAATAATAATAGTATTGTCTTTCATTTCAATTGTGGCCATTACTTGTGTCTCATAGTCTTGAGAATACAAGCCTATGGGATTTGTAACTGGGACGTTATATCCAATAATTTGTACAGTATTATCAACTCTTTTGATGTTGAAAGCCCAAATGCCTTTTTCGCGGAATTTCCATGCCAATGAGAAATCAGGTCGCTTTTGATTCTCCTTGTATGCTATTATTTGACTGGCTAATTTTTCTGGAGACACATTGTCGTCAGAATAACTAGAAGAATTGATGATTTCCGACGCTTTTATAAGATCTGAGATGGAAAGTTCCTTCTTTACAAAATCGATCAAATCCTTATATGAAACATCGCCTTTCGTTAAAAGTTCTGTGGTACGATTGCGTATAGCCTTCTTGTCATCTTCAGAAATTTTGATGATGGCGTTTTTTGGCATAATCATATCGTAGATTCTTTCATCGAAGATTGCCACTTTAGTCTTGCCCGCAATGACATGCTTGACATACCATTCGAAATTACGTTTGTCATGTCTGATCAAGCGTTCTGTTGAATTGCCACCCGAAATGGCTTCCACATAACTGGCTTGGGCATAAAGTTCTCTGTCTGTTTCATTCTCCTTGTTGGGCTGCCCAGGGTAGTGGTGATTGAAAATTATGCAATCAGTATAAAATGAGTTGCGTTTCTCACTTGTGCCACTATTTTGAACAAAGTCTCTTACGGAATCTTCAATATCGACCTTTTCCGAACTGTCAACATCTAAGATGCTGATTTTTGGAAGAGGTTGGCCTTTTTCAATGTTTAATGTGTCATGAAGCCATTCTTCGTAAGCTTTTTTAACGACATCGTTATTTTTAAGGATGTCGTCTATATTGATATTGTCTTTATCCTCCGTGCTTTTCTTTGTACATTTTAGTATTTTCGCGCCGATGGAGTTTTGTAATTTTTTAAATTCCTCATCTTTTATCTCTTGATCTATTACGACTAAATCATAATCGGCAATTTTTTTAACGTTATCTTCTTTTGAGAAAACTTGGCATCCATCTTTTTTAAGATGTTCATATTTTGTTGGATCAAACTCTTCTTTAGTTATATTTTTAACAAAAGCTACCCTTTTGGGCTTAGGCAAGCAGATAATGTATTGGAGATGTTTATCGCTGGTTTTCCTGATAGCTACGGCAGGTGGTTCGTCGGCGGGGATTTCATCGTCCAATTCATAGCTGCGTAGCCATGCGGCCGAGATTCGGATTTCCTTCAATCCCTTGCACTCTTCATCCATCTGGCCATCGGAGGTGATGTAGGCGCGACGCAGACCTTTTTTTATGCTCTCGATGGCATGTTGGGCATCACCGTCCAATTCAACGGTTATGCCGAGGAAATATAGGTCGTTTTGACATTTCTCAAAAATATTTTGATTGTCATCAGTAAGTAGAGTAAGACTGTTAAGATGCTCTTCATCCTGATCTCCTTCTCGCAGATAGTAACCGTTATTAATCCCATGGGTCTCCTTCTCTCTAAGCGTATAACCGACCACTTCTGTGATTTCGGTTGGTTCCAGTTTGTTGAATCGGAATTTCAATCTGTTCTTTATCGCCCTGCTACCATCATGCTTGGCCGTGTTGCGGATAATGTTCTCCATGATGGAGAAGAAAGCTTGTCTTCCCATATTGCCGCCAGGCAGGGCGATGTTAAATTCCCTAAGTTTAGTAGGAACATCTTCAGGACTATTACCACCATCGAAGGTGTCGCCAAACCACAACTCAATGTCGTCACTGGATCGAAAACCTTCCGAATAAGCGATGTAATTCAGCAAAAGATTGTCTGGCATAGTGCCTTCTGTTTCAGGAGTTTTGTGACGTTGGGCACGTTTTTCCAACTTTAATTCATCATAGATGGCATCCTTGAAGTTGATGGTGGTTCGATATGGAATGTAGTCGGTGGCCACGGTGGCAATAAAGTCCTGCCTTTCCTGTAGGTAGTTTATAAAGCGTCCCAAACCAACGAGAAAAGGTATCTTGTTACCGTGTTCTTGAATTTTGGCTGATAGCTCTTTTAAATCTTTGGCTTTTATCACATCTTCCAAGACGCCCGTTTGCAAAATCTTTTGTACCGATTCTAATTTCTGTTTGATGTAGAACATTACATGGCTGCCAAGGTTGTGGCTGAGATTACGGGCAATAATGGCCGCTTTGGCCGCTTTTGTGGCTTCCTTTCGTACTTGAAGAGCTGTTTTAAGCGGTTTAATATATTTATTGGCATAACATGCGCACAACTTGTCTGCCAATAGGCGAAAATAAATGCTATATGGAGATTCGAAAGATTGAGAATTGTTCTTATTGTTTAGATACCCCCAAATAAATACACCTAAACACCTTGGTTTATTAGCAATGTTTGCTACGACACTGGGAATACTCTCTATCCAACAATTATGCATGAGTTTGGACAGATATGCCAAACTTAAAATGAGACGGGCAAAACCTTCTGCATAGATGTCCTGCTCTTTCTCACCTTTATCTTTGATTGGCACTTTCTCCTTTCTAAGCTCAATACTGATTTCTTCAATATGTTTCTTGAGAGATTCTATATTTGCTTGATTAGAAGGGAAATCTTTGGTGTTTGTTGAGATGTTTAGTTTCTCACCTCCATCCCCTGTGTAAAGGCATTTTTTTTCATCGTACTTGATTGTAGTGTATGGTCTTAGTTTATCAGTGTTTGAATTGGTGTTTTCAAACTTAAACCAATTTTTGGGGATTGTAACAATTAGCACATTATCTTTATATCTGACTTCCAGGTCATCATTTCTGACTTCCAGGTCATCATTTCTGACTTCCAGGTCATCATTGGCGCGGTCAACACAGCAGATTCTGTAAATGAATGAATTGTCCAACACATAGGCAAGTTGAGCTGATCTCGGATTGGATAGAAGAGCATGCTCGTCTGGTGTGCCGCCCCAAGACTTTAGGGGTGCTGTCTCAGAAAGAACATTCTTGAAAAAATAATAATCGTTGACAAGTCTTTCGTCCTCTTCATTACTGCCTTCCACTCTGTTCTTGAAGATAGGTGCATAGTAAAAATTCCCCTTGTCAGTTTCTACAACCCATTCATCAATCTTATTTCCTTTTAATTCAGTATCGGCAAACGAAATAAAGGTAATGTCCACACCCTTCTCTTCACATTTATTTTTGATGAGAGTAAAACTATCTGATATGGGGATACCTTCATCTTCATACCCCACGACAGAGTAGTTGAGATTGAATGTCTCTGTGAGAATGAGATTTGCCAGCTCGGCATTTGCCAGCTCGGCATTTGCCAACTCGGGATTTGCCAACTCGGGATTTGCCAACTCGGGATTTATATCTTCACTCATATGCGTAATTGCTTTGTGTCGGATGAAAAATCTAACTGTAAAAATTATATTGAGCGCGCGATAATGTTTTGTGCATTATGTTATTCGACCGAGATTACGGAGCCGTCTTTCACCATTTTAAATGAGTTTTTCATGATGACATCGCCATTTTCGAAATTTTCGACACCACCGGCGGCATCATAATTCTTAAGGTTCCGTATATAGTTGGCAACTTTATTTGGGTCATCACCGACTTTGTTGATTGCTTCGACTATTAACATGAGAGCGTCATACCCATTGGCATCTACCAAAGAAGGCATAGTTTTGTATTTTTGATAATATCTGTCTGCAAATGATTTGACCTTTTGTGTTGCAGGGGAGTTTGGATCGTATGCCGGAGTGGGCACAATAACACCGTCAGCCGCATCTCCAGCAAGGTTCAAGCAGTCGGATTCCAAAAAGCTGGTATTAGAAATGACAGGGAAGGATGCTTGAGCTTCTCTTAACTGTTTCATGAACAGCCCCATCTCTCTTTGATTTCCGGCAAGATAAATCATGTCTGCATTCAAATTCTTAATCTTGGAAACAATTGTCCTAAATTCAGTGTTTTCGTAAGGATAGATTTCTTTACTCACCACTTGACCACCTAATGATTTGAATTTCTTTTCAAAATTTTCTTGTAATCCAATGCCCCATTCATTGTTCACATATACAATTATGGCTGTCCGATAACCTAATGTGTTATATGAATATTCGGCAGCACCTATGGCTTCAGCACTGTTTGAGGGCCAATTTCGTGCAAATAATTCAGAAGCATTGGTGAGTTTGGGAGATGCTGCGCCGGGGGAAAATAAAAAGACATTTTTCGATTCAGTATAAGGCAACACTGCCAAAGTCGCATTCCCGGATATTTCACCAATGATGTATTTCACTTTGTTGATGTTGATTAATTTCTGAACAGCGGAGAGTGATTCTTTGCTGTCTCCTTTAGTGTCCTCTATCAACACCTCCAGTTTTTTTCCATTCAAAAGGTTGTTCGCTTCAATTTCTTCTTCAGCGATTGCTAATCCACGCCTGATTTTCTCACCATAAGTGGCTAGTTCGCCAGTTTCAGGATTGATTACTCCAATCTTGATTGTGTTTTTGTCTTTCCGATTACACGATTTGCATCCGCTGAACAAAACAACGGATAATAATAACAAAACAATGAGCTTAAATGATTTCATATTTTAATTTTTAAACATTAAATTTTCAATCTCAATAACATTCAAATTTTCACCATTGAACTCTTTCGAAATCCTTCCCATTTCCAACATCACGCACCTCTCGCAAAAACCCACCGCTCTCGTTACGTTCTGTTCAATCAGCAAAACCGTGATACCCAGCTTTTTACGGATCTCTCCCAACATCCCGTACATCTCCTCCATCGCCTTCGGCGACAACCCCGCGCTCGGCTCGTCCAAAATCACCAACTTCGGGCGGCGGGACAGGGTCATCGCCAAGGCCAACTCGTGGCGCTGGCCGCCGGAGAGCTTGTCCGCCATGGTGCGCATCAGCTCCTTCCGGGACTTCTGCAACAACGGAATGACGGACTGCAAAGATACAAAATCTTGCGTTTCTGCGGTGTGCGAAACGCTGCCGAGGGCCAATTGCAGGTTCTGCCACACACTCAAGTTCGGGAATACCGCACCGCCTTGGTGCATGAGGGCGATGCCCAACTGCGCCAACTTGTGCGTGCTGAGGTCCCCGATCGGCTGCCCGTCAAAGACAATGCTGCCGCTGCGGTAGGGGATCAGGTTCATCACCGCCTTGCCCAAGGTCGATTTGCCGCTGCCGTTCAAGCCGATGATGCCCACGGCCTCCCCCTCGGCCACCGTCAGGTCGATGCCCTGCAGGATGTTCACGTCTTTCTCGTAACCTCCGTAAAGCCCCTTTATCTCCAACAACGTACTCATAGGCCAAGATAGTCCTTTCTGATGACAGGGTCGTCGAGCACCTCGGCCGTCGGCCCGCTCTTAATAATCTTTCCGTCGGCGAGGTAGTGGCAATGGTCGGCCACACTCCGAACGAAGCTCATATTGTGCTCTATCAAGAGCACCGTTTGTCCTTCTTTCTCCACCATGTCGCGGATAATGGTGCGGAACGTGTCAATGTATCTGGGATTTACGCCGCTGGTAGGCTCATCCAACAACAGCAGCCGGTCGTTGCCGATCAGCAGTCGCGCCATGGCAATCAGCCGCTGCTCGCCGTACGAGAGTTCCGAGGCTTTGTGGTTGAGCATCTTCAAGTATTTGTTGTCCTCGCCGAACACCCTGACCAGGATGTTGATCGCCTGCTGCTCTTTGGCGGCCTCGCTTGCCGCCACTTTCTTGCGACGGAAGAAACAGTCGAAGGGGTTCTCGCCGGTGGTATCGTCGGAGGCGATCTTCATGTTCTCCATCAGCGTGAGGTCGTCCATTAGCTGCCGGCCCTGGAACAACCGCCCTAAACCCATCAGGGAAATCTTGTGCGCCGAAAGTTTGGAGATGTCGTTGCCTTCCAAAATCACCTGCCCTTTGAAGCCTTTCTCGAAGCCCGAGACAATATTGAAGAGCGTGGTCTTGCCGGCGCCGTTGCCGCCAATCAGGGCGGTGACCTTGCCTTCCTCCACGGCCATATCAACCCCGTTCAGGAGGTTGAACACCTCCTTGCGGGCGTTGGCGTAGCTCATTCGTATGTCTCTTACTTCTAATATCATATTTCTCTGTTTGTTTTCGACGCTTGGAAGCGTCGGCTCCTATTTTAGTTTGGCGTCGCCTAACAGGCCTTGGGGCCTCAAAAACATTAATACAACCAAAGCCAACCCATATATCACCTGACGCAGGTTGGCGGCCACCGCATCGGGCAGACCGACAAACCGAAGCAGTTCGGGAAGGATGACCACCACAGCGGCACCCACTATCGGACCCCATACGCGGCTGCCGATGCCGCCAATGAAGAGGGCCGTGATAATGAAAATGCTCTCGTCGAGGGTGAAGCTCGTGGGGTCGATATAGCTCACATACGAAGCGTAAACCAGTCCTGCCACGCCCGCGAAGGCTGCCGAGATGAAGAACGCCCATGCCTTCAGCTGCACGGTGTTGCGCCCTAATGCCTGTGCCGAAAGCTCGTCGGTGCGGATGGCTTTCAGCATCCTGCCGTAGGGTGAACGTTGCAACTGGTTGAAAATCAGTGCAACAGAAACTGCCAAAACCAAGGCAAAGAAGAAGTAGGCATAGATGCCGGTCACGCTCCAGACCCCGAACAGCTTGATGCTCGGGATGCCCGGGATGCCGTAGGGACCGCGGGTCACATTGACCCAGTTATACAGGATGGTATAGACAATCATCTGGAAACCAAGGGTTCCTAAAATAAAGTAGTCGCCTTTCAGCTTTACCGAGGCATACGAGATGACGAGGCTGGTCAGCCCCGTCGCGAACATCACAATCAGGGCGATGAGGACAAACGGCAGGTTGAAATGCATCAGGAAATAGGTTCCGATATACGCGCCCACTCCATAGAAGGCCGCCTGGCACATCGTCAGCAGATTGGCCATCCCCACCGTCAAATTGGTGCTCAACACCAAGATGATGTAGATACAAAGCATAATCCCTATGTGCAGCAGATATTCCATTAACCTGTTAACCTTCTAACCTTTAACCTTCAATAACCAATAACCAATAACCCATAACCATTCAGACGGTGCGTTGTTTGTAGCCCGCAATGCCTTGCGGACGGATAAATAGCAAGATGAGCAGCAACACGAAAGTGACGGCGTTCTGCCAGTTCGACGAGAATTGGAAGACTGTCAGGGCCTGCAGGACCCCGAGGGTGACACCGCCTAACACGCAGGTGCCAAACCGCCCCACACCGCCGATAATCATGGCCACCATCGCGTTGATGAGGACATTCATGCCCATGTTTGGGTCCAGCCCGATGTCGTAAACTGTCAGGCAGCTGGCCAAGGCGATAAAGGCCCCGCTCATCAAGAACACGAAAGTGCGGGTGTTCGCCGTGTTGTAGCCCAATGTTTCGAAGAGGACGCTGTCGGCACTCAAAGCCCGGAAGCGGATACCCCAGGAACTCATGCCGATAAAGACGAGAAACGCCGCAATCACCAGGCCGCCCGCCACCAACTGCCACATCTGCGGCGAGGTGATAATGACGCTGCCGAGGGTGAAAGAGCGGTGGATGGTGTTGTCGATTACCTTGGTCTCGTTGCCGAAGCACATGGCTATCAGGTTCACGATGACGGTCATCATGCCGATGGAGGCAATCATGGCCACGTTGTTGGAGGCCTTGCGGTTTTTCAGCGGGCGATAGACGGAGACGTCGGTCAGCAGACTCAGTCCCATCGTGAGGACAACGGCAACAATTGCAGCCACCAGCACCGGCATCCCGAAAGTGACGGCGAACAGGTAGAACATATACGCGGCAAACACGTAGATGGCTGCGGCCACAATGTGGAACAGCTTGGTGGTGTTATACACCAAGGCGAACCCTATGGCCAGCAGGGAATAGAGGATGCCGGTGATGATGCCGTTTATGAGGAACTGGGTCAACATAGGCGATAAATACGAGACTGCAAAAGTACAAAATATTTCGACCTGTACAGTTGAAAAAAACAATCTTTAAATGCTGAACCGAAACTCTTAGCCCCCTTTTATTTGCATGGGTGCGTTCCCATTCTTCCACCATTTACCGAATCTTCAATGTCAATATAGTTAAAGCAGCAAGAATAAGCGTAATGATACAAAACCGCAACACAATTTTGGGTTCAAGCTTCTTGTCTGGTTCCTTGTTGAAACCGAGAATGATGCGGCTGTCATCGCTAAAGAAGCAAGTAGAGGTAGGGTCTCTTTTTTTCATTTGCGCAACGGTTGTGCAAAAATGATCATGGATTGGCGCTTTTCGCCAGATACGCACATGGCGACCGCGTTTCTTATAAAACTTATAGACCCCTCTTTGGATGATGACACTGATGCTTTCCACAAGAAACACCCCGCAAAGGAGCGGCATCATCAATTCCTTGTGGATGACCATCGCGCTCACACCGATAATGCCACCGATGGTCAGACTGCCTGTGTCACCAAGGAACACTTGTGCGGGGAATCCGTTCCACCAAAGATAGCCGACCAATGCTCCCACAAACGAAGCAAGGAACACAACAAGCTCTTCAGAGCCCGGGATATACATCACATCGAAATATTCGGTCAGCACCACGTTGCCACTCATATAGGCCAATAACAATAGGGCGACTGCAATGATAGCCGAATTACCGGCACACATGCCGTCCATACCATCATTGAGATTAGCTCCATTGCTTAATGCCGCCACCACGAGTGCCGTAAGCAGCACGAAGAAAATCCAGCCGGCGCGGTACATGTTTTTCTCTCCGAGCCATGAGAACAAATCCGCATAGTTGAAATTGTGGTGTTTCACGAATGGGATGGTGGTTTGCGTGGATTTGATTTCCGGACTCTTGTCCACCACCACGACGTTGTTCTCAATGCGGCTGGTCACCACTTCGTTCATCGTCACTGCAGGACTGAAACGCAGGGTCAGTCCGACAATCAAGCCAAGCGTCACCTGCCCGGCGAGCTTCATGCAAGGCTTTATTCCTTCTTTGTCTCCTTTTATGGTCTTGACATAGTCGTCCGCAAAACCAAGTGCACCCATCAGCACAGTGGTAACCAGCAGCAGAATCATGTAGATGTTCGAGAGTTTGCCCAGCAGCAGACAGGGCACCAAGACAGCTACAATCACAACAAATCCACCCATCGTCGGGACGTGTTTCTTGATATTCTTTTCTCTTCTTTTCATTTTCACATTCTTCTTTCTCCCTTTTTTTTCATCCTCTTCCTTCTTTTCATCCTTCTTTTTTTCCTCTCCACATAGTTTTTCGAATCCCTTTTTCATCCAATGGATAAACCCCTTTTCCTCATTCTTGTCATCCACTTTGTTTTCATCCTCTCCCTTCTTTTTCCCGTTCTTTTCTTCCTCTTCACGTAGTTTTTCAAAAAACTGATGCCGTTTCATCCAATAGATGAACCACTTTCCGAACCAGACGCTGATGCACAGCGCCAGCACCCCGGCTATGATGGCGCGGAAAGAGATGTAGGTAAACAGTCTTGCGCCGGGGAAATTGTTGAAATGGGTGAATAATGAGTACAGCATGACAAATTGATTTTTATACTTGACATTATAATAGTAAAAACTCTTCTACATTGTTTCTGTTGTTTTCCCCAAAGTAAAGGTTGAGTACGTCTTTTTCGTTCATGTTCAATAATTTGAGTTGTTCTCTGATGATGATTTTGTCAAAATTAAACAAACCATGGACAAAATCCTTCTGGGTGATGGTGTCTAATTTATATACAGGATAATAATTGCTGCGCCTATACAGGGACCAATCCTTTTCTAAGTCTAATATGCCATGATTTAAAGCCTGGTTGTAAAAAGGAGTTCCTGGCAAGGGTACAAAAACAGTATCAGGACAGAGAGATTCTATCAGCTTTTCTTTGATTAGATAACCGGCAAATTCTGCATTTTCGTGCATGGTTTCTGTACTGGTGCCCGGTAATCCTAACATCCAATAACAATCGGCGAGGATGGATGAATTTTCCTTGATAGTGGATAAAGCATTGATAAATAATTCGTTACTCATGAATCTACCTGCGTTTTCCCTACATGTATTGTTGGCATCTTCAAAGCCAATGAAGAGCTGCTTGACACCTAACGCCTCCAAGTCGGATAATGTAGCTTTGTTGACGTATTCTGGCCGAATATCGGCCGAAAAGGATATCGACATCCCCAACTCTTGAATAATACGTGTCAGTCGTTTCACGTTTTGTGGATTGTAGTTGACAATAGTGTCTAAAATATGCATGTCAAAGGAAATGCCCATGATGGATTTTAGTTGTATCAATTCATCGCGGATACTATCATCGCTTCTGAACCTTACTTTTCCCCAAAAATAGCTATAAACACAGTATTTGCAATGGAAAGGGCAGCTGTACATAGTTTGGAGATAATAACGATACCGGCGCCGGTCTCCGTTTAACAGTGAATAATCCGGCGCGGGAATCTCGTCGGGTTCCAACAATTCATTTTTTCGGTTGACAAAAATCCCAGTTCCTTCCCGAAAGGCCAAGCCTTCTATCTGTAAGGCTGGAATACCTTCGCATAGTTTCATCACGGCTTTTTCGCTTTCCCCGATGGTAACTATATCTAACTGGGGCAATTCCTCGAGTGTCTTTTCAGGCAGACCAGAGGCATGATAACCGCCGAGTATTGTAATAAGAGAAGGTTTGAGTTCTCTTGCTTTGCGAATCATCGTCTTGACAAAAGGGAATACGGGGGTTGTGCTCCAGCAATAAATAGCGTCAGCCCACTGGATCTTTTCCTCAAGAAACTCAGCCTCATCTGGAATGGAGAGGTAAAAGACATCGATCCCATGCTTTTTCAAATACCCGCCCAAGGACAATAGCGTGTTGGTGTAATGTTTCCTGGCTTTTCTTCCAGCATCGCGTCCGTTTTTCAGGTTTTGGACGTAGATGATGGATTTTTTGATCTGCTGTATGCCTTTTACCTCATCACTCAACTTGTTGATGGCTGCAGATTGGTAGTCCAATAATAATAACTTTTTAATACTTTTCATACTCAAAATCTTGTTTTATTATCTTCAAAATGGATTCACTTCTATGTTCCCAAGAAAAGTTGTTCGCTGTTTTTATGGCGTTCTCTTCAATCCGTGAGCGCAGCTCCATGTCGGAAGAAACAGTTTCCATCTTTTCTATGAAAGAATGGGGGTTTGACGGTTCTGCCAACATGCCGTTTTGCTCGTTAACAATAATTTCCCTGATATCGTCAATGTCAGAAGCAATCAAAACCTTGCCGGCGGCCAAGTATTCAAACAGTTTGAGAGGAGAGTGGTATTGACAGTCGTTGTCTTCCATTGGTAGAAGGAGGAAATCGGCTGATTCAAGCAGTTTCATGACATTGGGATGGCTGACAAAAGGAATGTGTCTCAAGTTCACAAGCTCGTGTATATCGCCTTTTTCTCCTCCGACAATCAGGAAGTTGTAGTTTGATGCAAGATGTGCCATGGCTACGATAGTGTCGATGCCTTTGCCCCGCTGCAGGCTGCCGGCATAAATGGCAACGGGTTGCGTTTTGTCGAATAATGGTATTTCAATTTGGGCATTTTTTGAAAGGCTATCGCTTAGGTCAACACCACTATGTAGCACATTTAGTTTGTCTTTTGGAATACCGATGGATACACATTCGTTTTTCAATTTGTTTGAAATGCAGATAATCTTTCTCGTGAATGTACTTCTGGCGATTATGTTTAAGGACTTCTGGAATCGTTTGTTGAAATTATTGAGTCTTTGATGCCTTAGTTGGTGGATTTCGTAATAGTTTGGAACACGAAATCGGCATAGCGTACTGTTGATGAACACATCTCTTGAGTACACAATGCTGTCTTTGTGCATCAAAGCATAAAGAGTGACATAAAGCCTAAGCCCCAGTTCGTTAAACCATAGCATGAACGATGGAAGAAGTATAACATTCATTTTGGGCACACCGTACAATTTATCGTATTTTCCAGGCAGTTTTCCCTGAATCAGTATTACAGTCAATGCGTTTTTTCTTGCCAAAGCGGCACATTGTTTCATAACCGCAATGGAATTTGCGGTTTTTGAGGGAATGGCGGAATATGAACAATAGATTAGTTTCAATGTTGTTTGTTTTGTTTGAGATGTTCTGACAGTGATACAAAGCAGTCCCTTATACAATGGGGTGTGATGTTTGAAATGTCTCTTTCTGAGTTGGATAAAACATTAATGGTAAAACCTGATGAAATGGCATCGTTATAATCAATGCCTTGATGGCTATTTGTGTGGTGAAACTCACCTAATCTGATTGTTGGGATTCCGCTTACTGCGGCAAGGTCCAACGCTCCCGAATTCATGCCAATGGCAAATGTGTAACGTGAATACTCGCAAATTTGGCTGTAGTAATCCGGATATTTCTCGTTCGGATATAATTCAAGTCGGATGTTGTCAGCCATATCCGAGAAATGCTTGGTTAATGATGAGCCTGCGAATCGATAGTTAAAGTGAAACGCATGACAGCAATCAAGTATTGACGACAGAATGTCTCTGGTAATATTTCGTTCAGGGACTATCAAGGTGTCACGGATGAATATTAACCCGGTGTCGGGGTAGCATTCCAGTTTTGGCAAAGGCTCTAGATGATCATAAAACTTGTTTTTCATAAATACCTGTTTTTCGAACCTGTCCATCTGTATCAAAGTGCACGATAAGTCCTTTGTGAAAAAACTGGGAAAAACTTTTGTGCCGGGGATAAAATATTCCGATTCGAAAGCGTGGAATACAATCTTGTCGTTATCTAATTCACGTAATTTATAGTGCAAGTCATCAATGTTCCCTATCAGTACCGCATCGATGCCTTTCCCTGTTTTGCAGGCACAATGACGAATCAGTTCTTTGCTGGTCTTCCATGCCGTATCGAGGCAGTAAATTATTCCGTGTGTCTGCATGTCGTTGGAGAGTTCACAAAAACCATGCATGAACCTTAGAATGTCACCGGGTCCGGGATTGAGCAAAAATCCTATGTTATTGTTATTCTTCATTGCTTACTTTTACGATAATTCCCTGGCTCTCAAACCAATGTATGGTTTCCTTGGAAATGTTGTTGGATAATAATAGTTCTTCTGGCACCGGAATTGTGTTTGAGCGAAGTAGCCCCTGGAACTTGTCTTCGTACAGTTTTTTGTCATAATCGTTGTAGAAATATCCGTTAGAGTACGAGCACCATGCCGTCAATCGATAATAGTTCCTGGCGGAAGGAAGTGGATGAGATGATTTCTTTGCCGTAGTATTGGCAGTTTCAGCTATTTGCTTAAAAAGTTCTTCATATTGATCCACAAATTTTTTTGGGGAAAGTGTTTCCGAGATATACAATCGGGCTTGTTTCAGATAATGGTCATCGGGATTTCCATCCTTTTTACGGACAATCATATCCGCAATGATATTCGAAACGGTATCAATATCGCCATAATCTACGATTTTTATGAATCTTTTAATAGGTATTGTCCTATAAGTTGCGATGTCAAATGCAATCACGGGGGTCTCGCACAGTAAAGATTCTACCGCCACATTCGAGAACGACTCCACAAAATCACCGATATTTAAGACAACGTCGCAATACGAGTAATATTGGGACATCTGTTGGGGCTTGATCCACGGATGAAAAATCACGATATCTTGGAGATTATGTTCAATGATTTGTTCCCGAATGAATTTATAGGTGTCATCAGTTCGAGTGGATATGCTGATGTCCATATATAGTGGGATCAATAAGCGTATGTTGGGGTGTGATTTCTTGAGTTTGTTGACCACATGAATGGCATTTGCAATGCCTTTTTCTTTCTGAGGTCGGTGAGGGAAACCTATGGCGAAAAAATCTTTTTTCTCAGGTAGCCCCATTTGCTTTAAGAGGTTGATGTCTGTAGGCTGTTTTGCAAAAAAAATGGGGTTATAACCATTGTAAATAAGATGTATTTTACCTTTGATTGATGGGTTGATTCTTGCAAAAGTATCGATTAAGCAATGATAAGTATGGTCTGAATTGACAATCAAGGCAGACTGGTTGAAATTCAAAGCACCTAACAAAGTTTCCTGATAACAAAAATCTCTAATAGAAATAACCGTGGGAATGATGTTCTTCACAAATTCTATGCACAAACCCCCGTCATGACAGTAGAGCAAGTCAAATCCATTTATAGCTTCCAATAGTAGTCTGCAGGTATCATACAAAGCATAAGGGGAAACATCGTAAGGCATTGGGAAAGAACCTTTTAAAGGAAGAATGGGCTTGACCAAAACATTTGGTGATAAGTTAAACTCAACATTATTGTCGTTTCGCCTCGGGCAATAAATTGTAATGAAGTGCCCTCGTTCCCCTAATAAGAGAGCCAACTCACGCAATACTTTTTGAGACCCTCCTTGTACATTGGCGGGAAATACTATACCTAAAGAAAACACCATTATTTTCATGACAACAAATTCTATCTTATGCCATAGTACAAACTGATATTAGCCCTTACATTCTTTCAGCATTGTCCTCAACTTCACCACCTTCTCCTGGAAGAGCCCCAGCCGCTCCGTGCGCTGCTGCCAGACCTGGTCCCGCTCGTCGGAGGAGAGCAGGACAGCCAAGCGCATCTGCTCGGCGAGGTAGGCAGGATACAGTCCCTTTATTTGGAAGTTGAAGAGCTGGTCGACAGCATAGATGAGGGGACTCTTCATGGTCTGGAAACCGAGGCGGTAGGTGGCCGGCTGAGGGCCGGGGATTATGCTGTAACGATTTGAGAACGAACCGATTATCAGGAGCTGGAGCATCTTGTAGTCGTCAACCGAGGGCTCCAGACCGTTGAAGAGAGGCTTTTTCCCTCCTTCATAGTCGTTGTCCTCCGTCCACAAGGTGAGCCCCTCCAGCTCGCGTTCGGGGTTGAAAAGCGAGAGATACTCCTGGAAGAAGGGGGTCTCTTCTATCTGTGCCGCTTCGGTGAGCGGACCGTAAAGGTCCTCGTAGGGCAGGAGGGTCTCCGTCCGCTTTTTCTCGTCTTTCCGCATCCCGCTGATAATGGACGGGAAATCGAACAAGGTGTATTCTTTTGACATCTTAGATGGTTTTATGTGACTATATTTTCGTTGTTTCCCACTCGACACCCACTCCTATCCAAACCTCTTTTCGTCCGACGCAAAGCGCTGCAACGCGACAACCAACCGTTCAACCTTCTTTTTGAGCGGGCTGTCGGCGGGAAGGCTTTCATAGCGTCCCCTTGCGGCAGCGAGAATGCGCGAGATGTCGTCAGGGGCTAGGAAGAGATGTTTTTTGCGGCATAGCTCGGTGAGTTCGGTCAGCGCCTCTTCGTGCCCGGATTGCAGGCCGCCGCCCGTGAGGCTTTTCTCCACCTTTTTCAGCAGGATGTGCGGCGGAAGTGTCGCCTGGGGAGCGTTGAACTCGTCACACAGTTCCTCCGCCGTCCATGCCGCCCCGTCGTCGTCGGTGCGCCGGAGGACGAGCAGCGAGTAGTCGTCCTCGTCGGTGGTGGTGACCTTGGGAACGGCTTCCTCCATATCGACTTTGGATAGCAACTCCTGGACAACTTGCGCAAAGTTGGCGGTTCCGTACATACCGTCGGAGCAGAGGATGAGACTCTCGCTCGGCAGGAAGTCGCACCGTCCGGTGTGGAATTTGCGCTTCATGTCCCCGATGGCGCTGCTGATGGGTGTAGCTGTAACCACCGAGCCGTGGTCGGTATGGACTTTCCCGTTCATCTTCACGGCGACGGGCGTCCCGTGGTCGTCCTTTGTCAGTTGGCACATCCCTTCACGGTAGCTGTACCGATAGATGCGGGTGTCGCCGACGTGAAACCAGACGGACTCGTTTTCTTCTGGTATCCAGACGATTGCGCAGAAGCAGGCCATTTCGTTCTTCCTTGCCAAGACGGGGTCGATTTCCTCGCAAAATTGGCGTAGTTTCGATTCGTCCAACCGGTCGCCGTTTTGCAGGGCTTTCCGGCATTTTTCGATAAACTGGCCGCAGGTGGTCTGCGCCGCTTCATAGTCGTTGGCACAGTGGCCCACACCGTCGGCCAGCGCCAGCACCACGCAGCCGTTTTCCTCGATCCAGCTGCAGCAGTCGCCGTTGCGTTCGCCACGGTCTTTTTTGCGCCCTTTTCCCGCCTTGGCGGCGATGTCATAGTTATTCATTTTCATTATCTTTCTTCAATGATAATGTGCAAATACGCATTTAGGATTGTTAACCCTAACCTCGGGAACAGACAGGACGGATGCTGAGGCCGTATTCCCGGGCGCAGTTCTTCCAAACAGACATGTCGTAGTCGGTAGGAGCCGGACTGATGCGCAGCATGCGTGCTTCATTGCTGCAAGGCAATAAATCAAATGGAAGCATACTCGACCAGTAGCTGCCTTGTTGTCCTACACCGTCTAAGCGTGATTCGTGGCGGTAGCCGGCCGCCGGCAAGAAAATGCTCCGGCCATTGCTGTTGCTCGTGATCTTCCTCCCGGGAACGCCATGCAGTGTCGTCCACTCTGTTGTCGTATACTCGCTGTCTACAAGAACAAGGCAATTCCCGATAGTCGGCATTTTCCACTTGCTTCCCCAGTTTGCCGTCGCAGCGTCGTCTTCTGGGAGAAGTTCGGTGAGTTTGTCCGTAAAACCCCAATGCCCGTAATAGGAATCCTTACAATATTTTGTCAGACTGTCCATTCTGTCTTTGCAGTGTTTGTAGGAGACAGTGCCATAACTCTCCTTCGGCTGTGTCTCGCCCCATGCAAAGTAGTCGCCGAATTCTTCCGGGCTGTTCGCTCCTATGTTGCAAGTCGCCCAAAGTGCACCATCCGGTAATCCGAGGTCAACATATTCATGACCATCGACAATCGTTTTCTCTTCTGTTGTTATTGAACTGTCCATATTTTTGGGGTCTTTGTTTTTATCAAAATCATCACCAACACCATGTTAAAACTAACTCCAAGCATCAGCCCACTTTTCTTCTATCGGCACGGAGTCCGGGTCCTCATAGCCGCATTTCGAACAGACGCGCCTGCCATCTTTCCACTCGAAAGTATGCTCACAATTCCGTACTTTTTCTGCCCAATGTTGAAGCAGCGTCATTTCACCAGCACGGCTCCGTGCCCGCTCATCGCCTTGCTTGGCTTTTTCTACGAATTCGTCTTTCATTTGACCGGCCAAATTCTCCAGTTGCTTAAGTTTTTCGTCTTTGTGGTTCATGGGTTTTGCTACATTTAAATCCTTCACATTTTTTTTTGTCTGATTAGTTGTTCCTGTTTTCTTCTTGGCAAAAATTATTCTCAGCGCAAAGAAAAAACATGCCATCAGAATAATTAATAATACTGTATCTCTATTCATTTTTCAAAACCCTTTCTACCGTGTCGGGCGCAACTTCTTATTACACAATCACCTCTAATACTCTCTTTCCGTTCCACTCAATCCACTGCGGCTCTATGGAGTCCAACTGCGTCTCGCAGTTGGCTGAGACCTTCTTTCTCTTCGAGAAGTCAAACATCACAAGATTCCCCTCGTCCATACCCCGCGTGGTGAGATAGTTTGAGAGTTGGTCGCGGCCGTTTTCCTTGTACTTTTCTCCGCGCCAGATTTTCAGCTCGCAAAGATACGTTTTTTTATGTAACATTTTGCAGTTTTCTCATACATATAGGCAAAAGGCCCATAGCAGATGCTGGGCTGATGTCAACGCCGCAACGAGATGGCGAATTCGCTGTGGTTCACAGTTTATAACAGTTCTAAAGGGTGTCGGGCGCAACAATTAGACCGCAATGCAGAAATACCAAATCAGCACCAACACCATTTGGTGTAGCAGCTGGTCGAGGCCGTAGAGCATCCAGTAGGGCTTCCGCTGCATGTCGGCCAAAGCGGGGAAGCGGGCCGTGAGCCGGCCTTTTGCCGTGTCGATGAAGAAGTGCGAGACGAGTTCCAGAAGCACGAGCAGCAGCAACGTTTTCCACGGCGTTTGCCAGCACAACAAGCAGATGCCCACTAGTCCTGCATGGATGCCCGCGTGCCGCAGAATTGGCCACGGGTTGCGACCGTCTGCCTTCGCCCGGATCATGGCGGGTGAGGTGAGGCAGAAGTCGGCTAAGTAGTGGCAAATAAATAGCGTGATAAGTAACAACATCGGTTATTGTTTTTTCGCGATATTCGCGTTGTACCATTCCGGGTCGTCGGTCACCTCGCGGATGACCTTCAAGAACGGCGGGAAGGCTATCTCTTCGTCGGCGGCCACGTCCTCGATTTCGAGCAGATGGTGGGGCATGTGAGGCTCCACGAACGTGTCAAGCTCATAATATCGATTATCCCAGACGAAGCAGCGGCGCCGCTTGTGGATGGTGCACTTGTCGGGGTTGGCGGAGTTCTTCAGCATCACATACTCCGATGGCGTAATCTGCCGTTCCACCTCGATGCGCTGGTTGTCGGCGAGGAACTTCTTGGTGGTCAGGAAATAGACGTAGTGGCCGTTTTCGCCGCGCTTGCGGATACGCGGCTCTGCGCCGTCGCGCTCGGTCAGGTAGGTTTGGAAGATTTCCATCTCGCGGCTGTCGGGAATCTCGCCGATCACCTCCACGAGAAACTTGCGCTCCATCTCAATCGGCTCGGGAATGCCCAACACCCCCGAAATCTCCGCGATGACGGCGTTCAGCTTGTCCTCGAAGGTGCCGTTGTTGGGGATGATGCGCAGGTGCGGATGCCCCGTCCACGCCCGGATGACGTTGTCATCCAGAGTATTGGCGTGCTCCAAGCTTTCCGTCCGGCTGCTGTTGTTGTCGCAGGTGTAGAACTTTTCGGCCCCTTTGGCGGCGGTGCAGAGGTGCAGCACGGCGTCGTAGCGGCTGTCGCGCACTTCCACCTCGTTGAGGCCCATCTCGTCGAGCAGGGCCTGCCAGGTGTCGCCGTTCATATAGGCGGCGATGTCCATCACGCCCCGGTCATAGACGATGATGGCGGGCTTTCCAGCCTTCTCGGCCATCTTGCGGAAACACTCCTCGGTGTGCAGTTGGAACGACAACAGTTGCTTCTCGCTTTCGAAGAAGAGCGCTTTGTCATCCGTCAGGAAGTTCACGCCGCCCTGGTTGAAGAGGGTGGCCGCCTCGGGCTGCGTATAGACGGCGAAGCCCCGGTAGGTGAAATACTGGGTGATCTTGGCCAATGCGGTGGTCTTTCCCGCGCATGGGCCGCCGGTGAGTACAATATTGGTGATTTTCTGCATGATTCTGTATAATTGACTGTTTTTTGGTATGGCAGTTTAACATCGTCAGAACTACTTGCTTGTGATCTCCTTGATCAGCGGTACCACCACTTCCTCGATGACCTGCCGGTTAAGGCGGTGCTCGCCGTGGAAGTGGATGACGTTCTGGTAATGCTGGCGGAAGATGTCCTCGCAGTTGATGGTGGTGTCGTTGTCGGCGAAGAGGCCATACACGTTTTCGCGGTCCTCGTCGGTGATGCCGTCGAACTGGTGCGCCTCCATCTCTTCGAAAAGACTGATTATCTCTGGCGTGATGGTAAAGGTCGTTTCGCCATCCAGGCGCGTATTGAGGAACTCGAAAGTGCCTTCGTGCAGGATGTCTTTATGTTGGGAAAGGTCGAATGCCGGGTTGATGCAGATACGCTTGAACCCTCGCATTTGCTGGGCATACATGCCGCCCATACTGGTGCCGACAACCAATTCGGGTTCCTCCAGGTCGCAGAAATCTATTAATTCTAGTAAGGCTTCCTGAGGGTCAACATCGATATCCTTAGCTATGACCGTGAACTCTGGTAGAAGCTCTTGCAATGATGTTACTGTACTGCCGAGACTTGATGATCCAAAACCGTGAAAATAGACGATTTTTCTGGTTCCTACTATCTTGTCAAACTTTGCATGAAAAATATTTTTGGCACCATCGATTCTATAACCATCACCACCATTCAACACATAATCAACTTGCGCAATATTCAAGCGTATTTCTCGACGAATATTGATAACATCATCCATCACATTATCAACCCATTTTGTATAACCACTTGTCATAATTGGCCAAAAATGACGCCAGATGCTTCTCTTTATGCGTTCATTTTTTTCCTTTTGTATTCTTTCCCGATTACTTCTAACCATCGCTCTGCCAAAGTTGCTATTAGAGCTTTCTACGAGTATCTCATAGTAGTCTAATGCTTTGTCTTTGATGTAATCTCTTAAAGATTCATTGGACATTGTTTCCATTTCAACTGTAAAACTATCCTTTTCCTTGATATTATCTCGTAAATGCAGCCACTCAACGAAATAAGCAAGTGTATGGACAGCGTTATAGTTACGGTACCATGTTTCCCTTTCAATTAACTTTTCAGTTTTTGTGCGATTAACGAGGACGGTGTCTAAAATATGCAACCGTCTTCCCAACTTTAGGAAGAGTCTCATTTCTTCTTCGGAAGGCATTTGCTTGTTGTTGTTTTCGATAACATTTGACATGATTCAAAACCCTCAATCCGTGTCGGCGCAACTTCTTATTATACAATTACTTCAAACAACCTCTTCCCCTTCCACTCAATCCATTGCGGCTCCGTGGAGTCCAACTGCGTCTCGCAGTCGGCTGAACCTTTTTTCCTCTTCGAGAAGTCGAACGTGACAAGGTAGCCCTCATCCATGCCGCGCGTGGCGAGATACCCAGAGAGCTGGTCACGGCCGTTCTCCTCGTACTTTTCGCCACGCCAGATTTTCAGCTCAATGATGAATTCCTGCTGTCCGTAAGTCACCACCAAGTCCATGCGGCGGTTGTCGCGGGTCTGCGGTTCCACATAGTAGAAGCCGCTGCCGTTGATGATGGGCTTCAGGAACGAAAGGAAGACCAACCGACCCTCTTTTTCAAGAAATGGTTCTGTGCTATTGCGGTATTCCTCGTGCATAAGGTCGCGGAAACGGGTGACCACATGTTCCATGTTGAGTCGTCCGTTCTGAACGTAGTTCAGTTGGAACGGGGATAGCTTTTCGTTGTTTTTTATGGTGTAATCCGTTGAGAAATAAAGGAAAAGGGCCTCCTCGAAAACCAGGTTGTGAATGACAGTACGCCCGTCCTTGTTTCGGATATAAGAAAACATGTTGCCCAGGTTCACCATCGGATTTAGCAGGGTGAATGAATAAGTGGCGCTGTTGACCGATATGGAGTACATGAATTCGCGGAAATCAGGGTCGTTTTCCAAATTCTTTGAGAGGTCATCCATCAGAGTACTGCCGCCTTGCACAAGTATTTTGATCGCTTTCACAATGCTGTCGGATGTCCATTCTTGGTCGAATTGTTCGTCAATCATCTTGCAGATGTAACTTACCAAAAAAGGATACCCTGTCGTATATTTGTAAATTTCCTCGCTGATGGCCTTTATGTCCATGCCTGTGTGGACATCGTTCTCGTAGTCACCAAGCATCTGGGCGATCTCCTCGGGGTGGAAGGTCATATCCACGTTGAAGTCGGCAGCGATGTTCCATGGGGAGTTGTACTTCTTTTCCGAATCCGGCCGAAGTTTCAGTTTGAGGTTCTTGATGTCGTAAACACCGGCGAGAACAACGCTGTGAAAGGTGTTGCCAAGCCCGTCATTGTTTTCCATATATTTGTTGCGCAGCATCCCCAAGAAATTTAGGAAAAGTTGGTTGTCACTGCTCTTGTCAACTTCGTCTATCGTCAACACAACTGGTTTGGGACTTGCGTTGCAGAACATCGTGATGAGCGATGACAGGTCGTCAAGCGACTTTGCGGTATTCTTTTGCCAAATGCCCACCATCTCCTCTCCCTGACCTATTGCCGCGAGTTTCCTTGCCATCATCTTGCAAAAAGAGATTCCGAACGCCTCGTGGCTTGCAAAAGCGCCATCGTCCAACCCTTCGAAACTTAATGGGATAACCAGATACCTATCAGAAAGCTTTCGGCGTATGGCTTGCAACATGGTGGTCTTCCCGTACTGCCGCGCCCGGTTGATGGTGAAATATTTCCCCTTGTCTATCAGTTTTTCAATAGACTCGAATCGCTTGGCTGTGTCCACCATATAGTGCCAGTCGGGATTGCAGCTGCCTGTGACGTTGAATTCTTTTCTCATAACGCATCGTTTTTTCAACCCGCAAAGATACGCTTTTTTCGGTTAGGCGGTTTTGCTCACGTGGTTTACGGTTATAACAATCCAGATTCGTGTCGGGAGCAACGGTCAGATCAAATACAGAGATGCCAAATCAACACCAGCACCATCAGGTGCAGCAGCTGGTCGAATCCGTAGAGCATCCAGTAGGGCTTCTGCTGCATGTCGGCCAAAGCGGGGAAGCGGGCGGTGAGACGACCTTTTATGGTGTCGATGAGGAAGTGCGAGACGAGTTCAAGAAGTACGAGCAACAGCAACGGTTTCCACGGAGTTTGCCAAAAGAGGAGGCAGATGCCCACTAGTCCTGCATGGATGCCCGCGTGCAGCAGAATTGGCCACGGGTTGCGACCGTCTGCCTTCGCCTGGATCATGGCGGGCGAGGTGAGGCAGAAGTCGGCCAGGTAGTGGCAGACGAGGAGGGAAACGAGTAGCAACACCTTCATAATTACTTACTTGTGATCTCCTTGCCCAACACCTCCATGCATAGTGCGTCCACAATGTGATAATGTTTAATTGATTTCATGCCATAATTCGTCCCACTCTTCTTTTGTGTGGCCATTAACCCACTCGCCAGTGTATAAATTTCCTTCGCTATCATAACTTGTACCATAGCCAGTACCATCAGCAGGCAAATCATGGATTACTTCTTTCCCACCCATTGACAATTTATAATAAGTACCATGGCCATCAGGTTTCCCGTCTATTAGCCATCCCTCATAATAAATGTCAAAAGAAGGTGTACTTCGTATGGTATATGTGCCCCATCTCCTGCCATTTGTTTCATTCTTCTTTTCCATAAATAGTCCCTTAATCCGTGTCGGGCGCAACTGTTAATTGTTATTATTCTTTGATTTTGCAATTGCTTACTTCAGCAAACAATTGGTGAAAAATACGACAGCAAAAGTACAAATTAAAACGACAGAATCAACAGTTTTGGTGAATTTCATATATCATCGATTAATTTCGTTCATCCGGTCTTGCCGCATTGGTTAACAAAACGCTAGGAGTCAAAGGGATGAACACACTTCCTGACCATGCAAAGCCTGTTAAACACGATCAGGAAATATGACGCTGCGAAAATTCGTTTGTGGTTTGGGACATGTTGGCGGTTTTTATACCGCGAATGACGTCTGGGATGTGAAGTTTATTGTGGGTTGTGGTCAACCTCCAGATTGCCCAAAGATAATTATGCTCATATATCAATCATTTTGTCTCCTTTACATCATACTTGTCCTCTATCATCTTTGCAATATCACGACAAATAGTATCCAGTTCTTCCTTGTTACCAAGAGAGAAGCCAAGGAACTTGCCGACGGTGTACCAGATTCTGATGTGATAAGTCCAATACCATGTTGACATGCCATCAGGAGACCTATAGTCCTGATGTCCCCTGACAACCTCACAACGGATAGAGCTACTGCCCAAGAATTTTTTTCGTTGCCATACTCCGTGTGAAGGTTTATTACTGCTGAATAACCCATCCTTAAAAGAGAAACCTTCTGGTAGCATCTTTTCGATGTCCTCTTTCAGCACTTCTTCTTTAAGGTCGGGCATGACTATCTTATTGTCAATCCATTTAAGACCCAAGTCAATGTTATATTTTCCGTTGTCTTGTTTTATCATTAGTAATCCCTAAATCCGTGTCGGGCGCAACTGCTTGATTGTTTATTTGGTTTATTTGTGGGAATCTCTATTTTTACCATTTTCGAGTCACACCTCTAGGCCCTGCGAGGTCTGTTGAACACAATTATGACGCTGTGACGATTTTTGGAAGCCTCTTTCCTACAGATACGATTTCACTATTTTACCTTGAGCATTGGCATAGCCGTACTTTCCGTCCTTTCTGAAATGTATCATGCCAGTGTCGTAGATTTTGACACCCTCATAGGTTGGGTCAAGTATGTATTTTCCCGTCTTGTCGATAACCCCATACAAATCCCCATTTTTCACGATTGCTAATCCGCATTTCTCAAAATCATAAGCAGTTTCAAATTTTGGCTGAATCACAAATTCTCCATTCTTGCCAATATAGCCATATTTATCGTTCTCTGTCACTCTCGCCCAAGCCAATCCTTCTTGAAAACCGCCAGCATGTGTGAATCGGGGTGCTATGACAATGTTACCTTTATTGTCAATATACCCCTCTTTGTACTCAGGATACTCCCCGACACCGTACTTTATCAAACCCTCAGATTCGGGCGAAAGTTCATCATAAGGCCCTATAACTATTTTCCCTGTTGTATCGGCAAGGGCATATTGGAAATCGTCATTTACCCGTACCTTGACGTATATTAATCCATTGTCATCAAAGTTATCATAAACATCTGCAAATTTCTGTTCGGACACAACATCTCCCTTGCTGTTAATAAAGGTAAATCCATCACCGATTGTTGTCGTAAAAAGGTTATGACCCACAGTGAACACTATTGATTCATATTCTTGTTTGGTGGTGGTTTTTGCCACTGTTTTGTCAATCAAGTAGTACTTCCCTTCCTTGTCCATGACACTGATGAGGCCATTTTGAATTCCAAAAAAATCAAAATATTGAGGCTCAATAATGACCTTGCCGTCCAAATCCATGAATCCCCATCCATCGTCAATATCATGAAAAGCAAGTATTCCAGCACGCTGAAGATCCTCCATTGACTCAAAATAAACATTATCAACGCTATATTTTGAAAAATTAAATGATATTTTGCTGTCTTTTATGTGATATATGTACCAACACCAAATAACTGTGTCGTTCCCACTATAATGATAATCTTGAGCGATTGCATATCCATCCGTAGTTATTGTGACAGGGCGCAGACAAAAATTACCTCCAAGTTCTTCACCAACCTGTATTTTCCCATATCTGTCTATGATACACCACCTTGGTGTTCTATAATGAGTGGCTTTGGCTTGAGAAGCCAACATGGATGAGTCGAGAAGCACTGTGGCGTAATCGCCCACAAAATCTTCAGCATCCTCAAACTGCGGCTTAATAACCACATCCCCATTCTGGTTGATATATCCCCATTTGCCGTTTTCTCTGAAGGGATACAACTCTTGATTTGAAACACGCTTTGAGCAGGCTGTTAAAAGCGTAGCCGCTACCAATAAGAAAAGAAAGAATTTTTTCATTTTTCAAAAAAAATGGTGAGAAATATGACTGCAAAAGTACAAATTAAAACGACAGAATCAACAGTTTTGGTGAATTATATTCATCATCGATCAATTTTGTTCATCGGGCCTTGCCGCATTGGCTAATAAAATGCTATGAGTCAAAGGGATAAACACAATTCCTGACCATGCAAAGCCTATATCCACGTGTTACAGAGGAAAGACACAAAACTTTCGTTTGCCGGAGTGGGGATTCTATCAATGGAAACTGACCGTATAGCTGTCCATCCATAATATCTTGCCCTCCCGATTCCGCACTTCCTCGTCATAGTAGATGGTTCTCCCGTCGTTTGTCGTTGTCCGTTCCCAGATTGTCACCATCCCGTTTTTGAATCCACCGCTGTTATAGGTCGTATAGCCTTCGGGCAGTTTGAACACCATTTTGCCCGCATGGTCGATGAAGCCTTTGGTGCCGTCCATTTCGGTGACGTAGGCCAGTCCTTCTTGGAAGCAGTAGGCGGCCTTGAAATGTCGTTCTATAATCTGTTTCCCGGTGGTGTCAATGAAGATGTAGTCGCCGTCTGTCAAGGTCACGGTGTTGTTCTCATCGAGATGTATGCCGCCGCCGGACAATCTTATGTACGCCACCCCTTCGCGGAATGCGCTTGCTGACCGGTTCAGAACCATGTTCCCGGCGGTGTCGATGACCGACCAGTGTATCTTGCAGTCCGGCAGCTCCGAATCGTCATCTTCTGCGTTACAGGGTTCATTAGTGGCCACTCCTACGCTACAACGCCCTTCCGAGTATATAATGGCTTCTCGGTATTTCCCCCCGAACAATTCCTTGCCTTTGGTGTCGATGATGCGCACCCTGTCGCCATCATGCAGGATGGCCCGACCGCAGCTGAAGTCCGCCGATTTATGGTTTTCCCCATAGCGGTCGGCCAAGTTTACGGGGATCACCACTTTGCCGGTGTGGTCGATATAGCCGATCATGTGTCCCGGCTGGCACATTTGTTCCCACATATACCGGCCTTCGCCTACGGCGGCGAGTCCGTCGTTGAAATCGCAGGCGTAATCCCACTGCGGGCGAATGACCACTTTCCCTGTGCGGTCGATATAGCCCACCTTCTTTGAATCGTCGTCCCGGAACCAGCAAAGCCCTTCGTGGAAGTCGCCCACCTCGATCACGTTTGTCGGCAGGGTGAACACCTTTTTGCCGGTGGTGTTGATGAACCCCCACCGTTTGTTGGTGTCTTGGACGGCGGCCAGCCCTTCCGAAAATTCGTGGGCGTTGAGATAGATCGGTCGTACGACTACCTTGCCGTCTTGTTTGATGAATCCGCAGTATCTATGCGACCCCCTTGTTTCCCTGATGATGCCGGGGGTTGTAAAGTTCTGCGCCACAGCGCATAAGACCAGTCCGAAGAATGCCAGAAAGCTCAAAATGGTTCGTCTCATTGTTCAATCCCTAATTCCGTGTCGGGCGCAACTTCCAATTTGTTTTACAATCGATTCGAAAATTCGTTTGTGGTTTGGGACGTATTGGCGGTTTTTTACCACGAATAACGTCGGGGATGTGAAATTTATTGTGGGTTGCGTCCGCCTGTTTTCGCCCGGGTCATGGCGGGCGAGGTAAGGCATAAGGTCGAAGGGAATTAATAGGTTACATTCCTAATATTTCCAGTGCCATGTCCACCACGAGCAAGTCGTCCACGAAGCCGAAGGCGGGCACAAAGTCCCCAATCATATCCTTGACCCGGAAGAAGTAGTGCAGGGCTTGGTTCGCGACTAGCGCCAGGTCTTGTCGGCCGGCCGCTTTGTGCTCCCAATAGGCTGCGTATAACCGGTCGATTTTGTCATTGAAGCCTAAGTAAGTGGGCCATCCGGGATAATCATGTATTTCGCCCATCCTGTAAATCATGGATTTTTCCGGCATGGGTCTTCCAGCTAAAACTTTCATCGCCTTGTTGAATTCCGTCACAGTTCTCTGCGGGGAGTTGAGCAGTTTGGCGAACAGGGCGATCCGGTCGTCGCGGCGGTAGCCTTGCGCATCCCCGCACAAGGCCAGCAGCGGTGTCACGGGAACCAACGGCTTCCCCTCCCGATCCAGCAGCAGCCCTTCCAAAAACATCGGCAGGTTCAGCGACAGGCAGGTGTTCAGCACCCGTCCGATCACCTCCTCGTCCAGTTCGGATTTCTCCTCCGGGAAGAGGGAGAGTTCGCCGGTCTGCACCAGCATTTGTCTCCCGCTCGTACGGATGTAGGTGTTGATCTGCTGTTCGTCTGTCTGGCTGATTAGCTTGAGGTTACGCAGCGCCCGCAGCACGATGGCGCACCCGTAATCGTAGGCGCTACCCCGGATTACCCCGGAAAGCTCCTTGGGCAGCTTTTCCCCGGCATCCATGACTTTCTCCATCAGTTGCGTGAAATGTTCCGCATCCGCGTCTGTGTTGAATCGGGCATTCAATAGTGCCTGGCGCCTGCAGAACCGCAAATCCGCTCTGCTCCTTGGCTGAGGATTTTTCCGCAGCCACAACAGCCGGCCGCACAAGTCGGCGATGCCCTCCACACGGAAATGGTGAAGCGTCCACAACAGCCATTGTAAGCGTTTATAGGAGTACCTCTTCCGCAATGTAAAGATGGTGTACTTATAGAGCGCGTACTTTTGGATAAGAGGCTGGTCCGCAGCATGCATCAGTTCGTGGATTAGGGTGAGGCGAAACTGGCACTCGCGATCCTGATATTCGTGTATTAACTTGTCGTTCAGGGTGATATGAAATTTGTCCTCGTCTGACAAACCGCTGTTGTATGTCCCGAACGAGGTGTAGTCCGGACCGCCCGTTTTGATGATGATGGTTTCGGGCTTCTTCCGCTTCAGCACCTGGTCGAACATATCGTCGACGATCTCCCGGACGCAGCCGGCCAATTCTTCCTTTTCAATGTGGATTTCCATAATTTGCCTGTCGAAATACAAGAACATGATTTACGCGGCAAAAATACGTTTTCTGGTGTAATATGAGCGTTTTTTGGAGAGAGTTTGCCCGCTATTTCATACAAAAATACCAGCATTTCATACATTTTTTTGTATCCCGCTTTATGCTTATTTTCGGTTGCGCGGTTGTTTGGAAACAAGCAGATGGCTTGTATCTACGTCGTAGTAGCCTAGTAGTAAATCTGTTGCGTCAATGAAGAGAGCAAGTTTACTCGATTTATATTCAAATGATACCCAATTCATATTCGATTGATATTCGAAAAAAATCGAATATCAATCGAATATCAATTGAATATCAAATGGCAAAGTCAACTGTCAACTGCCTGGTTTCTACCTTGTTACATCTTTTCAATACGCTGGCAAGACCGACAGGCACATACAATAATCTTTATGCTTTTCCCGCTTGTTCATAATATTTTTTCTTTTTCCGCGTTGCGTATTCAAAAAAAGATTATTTTTGCAGACCGATTAAAAGAGTATTCTCACGTTAAAAAACATACTGTTATGATAGCAAAGAAAACGGACAAAGGAAACTTGGAAAACAAGCGTGGCTTGTTCCTTCTTGTCGGATTTGTCGTGGTTTTGGCCCTTGTTTACGCCGGCTTCGAGCTCTTCGCCAACGAGGACAAGGCTCCCGCATTTGAATTGCAGGATGACGATTTCGTCACCGTTGTGGATGACGATGTGATCGCCACCGACCAGACCCCCCCGCCCCCACAAGAGCAACCCCAGCAGACCCAAGAAGTGGTGCTCAATATCGTGGAGGACAACATCAAGGTCAACACCGATCTGAGTTTTGACGTGGAGTTCAGTGAAGACGAGGCCATTGTCGATTTCGGCGATGATGAGGTTGAAGTGGTCGAGGAAGCCACCGAGGAGGAACCGCCCGTAATGTTCACCGAGGAGATGCCTGAGTACCCCGGCGGCCCCGAGGCCCTCAACGCCTTCCTTACCCGCGAGATCCAATATCCTGAAGTGGCCCGTAACAACGGTATCACCGGCACCGTGCTTATCGAGTTCGTCGTCGAGAAGGACGGTCGCGTGAGTAACGCCAAGGTCAAAGTCCCGTTGTTCCCCGAGTGCGACAAGGAGGCTGTCCGCGGCGTCATGGCCATGCCGAAATGGAAACCCGGCAAGAACATGGGCAAACCCGTCCGCTGCTTCTACCAGGTGCCCGTCACGTTCAGACAATAAAGGCATTAGGCAATAGGCAATAGTTTGTCAATGCCTGAAACTTGAAACCTGAAACTTGAAACCATAGAGGAATCCGTTCGGATTCCTTTTTTTTGTACAATATTTTTGATAACTATTGCGTTGTTCTATAAAAGCAAGGAGACTTGCCGAACAAGAATGAATCATTAAAATCTTAAAGCAATGGTTACAAAGAAAACAGACAAAGGCAATCTTGAAAACAAACGCGGACTATTTGTGTTGGTCGGGTTCGCCGTGGTGTTAAGCCTGGTATATGCCGGCTTCGAACTTTTCGCCAGCGGGGACAAA
>Ga0310696_10001267_pt1 | contig 37002 bp, 33 predicted proteins | sample AusTroGonzalo_MG_4_FD_203885 | JGI IMG/M metagenome (GOLD analysis project Ga0310696, IMG submission 203885) | Bovine rumen microbial communities from tropical cattle in Woodstock, Queensland, Australia - Gonzalo_02 (v2) (version 2) | ecosystem: Host-associated > Mammals > Digestive system >... | reverse complement strand
CCAAAAGAAAAACGGCATTATCTACATCAACGTGATGAACAATATGAGCATCGACTGCGACTGCGTGGATCATCCCGAGCCGGTGAAACTGGAAGATTATGGCATCCTCGCTTCCACCGACCCCGTGGCCCTCGACCAAGCCTGCATCGACATCATCAATCAGCAGAAGGTGACTGCCACCAACGACCCCACCGACCTCCTCAGCCGCATCGACAAGCAACACGGCCTCCACACCATCGAATGGGCGGAGAAGATTGGTCTTGGAAGTCGTAAGTATCATATTGTGAACATCGACAAATGAAAGAATTGAAATATGAAAGCTTTACTGATCAACGGAAGTCCACACGCCAAGGGCTGCACCTACACCGCCCTAAACGTTGTGGCAAAAGAATTGGAAAACAACGGCATTGAAACCGAAATTATCCAAGTAGGACATAAAGATATTCACGGCTGCATTGCCTGCGGAAAGTGTCGGGAAACTGGCAAATGCGTTTTTAACGACATGGTGAACGAAGTGGCTCCGAAGTTCGAGCAGGCCGATGCATTGGTCATTGGTTCACCTGTCTATTTCGCAGGTGTGGCAGGCACGATGCACTCTTTCCTCGACCGCCTCTTTTTCAGCACGCCCTTCAGCAAGCGCATGAAGGTGGGTGCCGCTGTCTGTTCAGCGCGACGTGCGGGCACTACTGCTACCTTTGACCAACTGAATAAGTATTTCACCATCAGTGAAATGCCCGTTGCAAGCAGTCGCTATTGGAACATGGTGCACGGTCACACCGCCGAAGATATGATGCAAGACGAAGAGGGAGTACAGTGCATGCGCATTCTCGGCCGCAACATCGCCTTCCTCGTCAAAGCCATCGCCGCTGAAAAGGAGAAAAACGGACTCCCCGAAGCGGAAGAGGTGACGTATACGAACTTTATCAGATAATGATTTGAAAAAGGAGTATCCGCTGTACGATTGGGACTAAAACTAGTTGATGAATTAACGGATTCATCCCAAAGGACTTGCATAAGTTTTGATGAACGTGTGTAGAAAAATATGGTTGGGATTATAAATAGAATCGGAGAAATAAGTATCTTTGCGGATTGAAATTTTAAATAATATAATATGTCTTATCAATCTATAGATGAACTGCAAACTCTTTTAAGTAAAGAGGTGTTTGGCGACAGACAGGACAGTAAAAAGGCAGCTGGGCGGGCATTGGGCACGTTCATAGAGACAATTGTTTTTTATTTGCTTCGCCAATGGGGAGAGAACGACTCCATCGCTATTGAGAGGCCTTTAGCTGAATATGGAAGAGAAGAAATTACTCATAATGTGGAGTTTACATTACATCCTCTTCGTAAGATTATTCCTTCATTTGAACTACCTGCAAATATATCTCCAACATCCAAGTGTATTGCAAATCAAATACAGCTACCTGAATCATTTAATCTAAAATCAAACAAAGTCATTAACAATGGAATTATACAAAATGCATGTGTGGTTGGGGAAGACAACAATTCAATAGCTATTGTTTCTCCCGATAGAATTACTTCAGAATCTACAATTTTACATGCATATATTCTTGATAAACATGCTTACGCGATGATTGAGTGTAAACGTGTGGGAAAAGAAGGAGATGCTAAAGGACCTCAGACAATCGAGAAGGCCAAACAGGGTGCTTATGTTGCCAAAACAACATCTTCGCTACAGAAAGTACGCAATGACCAAGGTGGACTCGACGGTGTTTATTATGTGAACGGCAATGCACATGTCGGTCCATATTCTCAATTACTCAACGAAATTATTTTCAACGGAGAGCCACAGCAGTTGAGAGATTTCACCCTGTCCATTGGCGTTGTGAGTAATCACGGCAATTGGTTCACATCGGACAATCAGAATAAGGAAATGAAAGTTCTCGCTCAGAGTTACGACTGGTTGCTGTTTCTTACCGACGAGGGATTAGCACAGTTTATCATTGATTTGCTACGTTCCCCGCAACGTAGATTCAAAGCTGTCCGAGATGCATTTATTGCCAGCTACCCACCTGCAGGAGGTCCCAAAGTGGATAATGCTTTTACCAAGAAGAAGATGGAGCAAACTGCCCATTTCGCATTGGATGCATACTTTGCAGAGAACATATCCAGTATTGAGAGCTGGTTCAATATTATATCGCCCAATGACGGCACGCTGCATGAATTAAAACACATTCTTAAAACACTCAAAAATAAAGATTGGAGGACTATACTATGACAGCAGGAAGACATGTGAATACATTAAGTCAGAGTTGGTGTACGCCTCCTAAGTATGTCAATGCTATCAAGCGTTTTTGGAATGGCCGCATTGATTTGGACCCATGTTCCAACAACTACTCTGTTGTTAAGGCTGAAATAGAATATCGTTTGCCCGAGCACGATGGGCTGAAAGAAAGCTGGAACTATCCTACTGTGTATGTCAACCCGCCTTATGGAGCTGATAGAGAACGTGGAACTACTATTAAGAATTGGTTAGCAAAATGTGCTACCACTCATCGTGAATATGGTTCAGAAGTCATAGCCCTCATTCCTGTAGCCACAAATACCTCACATTGGAAGAAGTGTATTTTTGGCGTAGCCGATGCCATCTGTTTTCTATATGATACACGTCTTCGTTTTCTTGAAAATGGGTATGACACAGGGAAAGGTGCACCTATGGCCTGTTGTATGATTTATTGGGGAAATAATGTTGAAGGATTCCGAAATATTTTTCTTCAATTTGGAGCTGTTATTGATATTAGAGAATTGAAAGATGTTCCTATAGGAGAAGATGTCCTTATTCCAGCACTGGAACTTGCATGAAAGGCATGTGACGAAACATGGTATACGGTCATATCGTCGAAAATGAGATGCAGGATATAGAGGCCGTACAGTGCATGCGTATGATCGGTTTCAACATCACATTCCTCGTGTATGCATTGTCGATGAAAAGGGAAGGAACGAACTCTATAAGGAGTATGATGAAACAAGACTTGGAAGGACGGAAGCTGTTTCGGCAAATCGTTGACGAAACCCCTGCGGAACTGAAGACGCAGTTGCGCTTCTCGGATTCTATTGCTGAAAAAATCGACAGCATACTTAAAGAGAGAGGCATGTCGCAGCGCGAATTGGCGAAAAAAACCAATAAGACCGAAGCCGAGGTTTCGCGTTGGCTTGGCGGCACACACAATTTCACCCTTCGAACATTGGCCAAAATTTCGCTTGTGCTTGGCGAGGATTTAATAAGAGTTTAGAATTTCAGTAATAAAAACAATGAAGAAATTAGCGTTACTCGCATTCGCAGTCGCCCTGATGCTGACGGCTTGCGCACAGAAAAACAATCAAAACACCCCTAATCAAGGAAAGGAGAACCCCGAAATGAAAAAGACATTAGTCGTTTACTTCTCCGCCACGGGCAACACCAAGGCCGCGGCGCAAAAGTTGGCGAAAGAATTCAACGCCGACCTTTACGAAATCACCCCCGAGCAGCCCTACACTGCCGCCGACCTCGACTGGCGCGACAAGGCCTCCCGCTCGACCATTGAGATGAAAGACAAGAGCTCGCGTCCCGCCATCAAAGGCAACTGCGAGAACATCGCCGACTACGACACCGTATGGATCGGCTTCCCGATTTGGTGGTACACCGCTCCGACCATCGTCAACACCTTCATCGAAGCCCACGACCTCAGCGGCAAGGTGCTCAACGTCTTTGCCACCAGCGGCGGCAGCGACGTGAAGGATTCCTACAACGACCTCAAGAAGGCGTATCCGCAGTACGCTTGGGGTGAGAGTCGGTTGATGAATGATTAATCATAATGTAGGGCTGTCGCAATGATGTAGGGCTGTCGCGATATTGTAGGGCTGTCGCAATGCGGCAGCCCTACGGCGCAAGGATTGGCTGTGATTATTTTATATTTTCAAATATAAAGACACTGCATATTTTTATATTTCAAACTATAAAAACCAATCGTTTATTTGTAGTTTCAAATATAAATCGTATCTTTTCAGCGTCATTTAGATGTATGGTGTTAATTGCTCATCAAAAAAAGTGGACACGGAAGGGGGCGGTCCACTTTTTGTGATCTGGTACATCTACATCACGGGGATGGCCACGGTACGGCTACCTCTTTTTGCATGGAGGTTGATGATGTCGGGCCATTCGCCAGTGAGGAACACCTCTTCGAAGCCGTTCAGCGAGGCGATACAGATTTTGTCGGGATGTTCAGCGGCGTAAGCACAGATGGCGGCCTCTATATCGCTGATGGTCACCACTTCGCCCGCCACCATACGTTCAGCCAGAGTGTCGAGAGCCTCGCGCAGAGCCATGTTGTTCCTTTTGAAATAGCCGTTGCTCGGACTCCCACTGCCCTCATGAACGAAGGTCTGGCGGAGTGTGGACAGGTGATGACGCAGATGCTTCTGGATCATCTTGAAAAGGGCCTGGCGCTTCTTGGCGGCGGGCGACTGATATACCTTTGCCGGCATTGTGGGTGTGGAACGAACATAAGTGACTCCGTTTTTGCCTTTTACGTAGATAAGTCCTCCGACAGTGCCGGATGTCATCTGGCCGGGGCCAATTTGTTTGATTCTTGCCATTGTTATTGGTTTATTAACTGTTTTTTGGCTGCAAAGATATATAATTTTTTCACACAAGGCATAGGGTTCCTTCGCCCTTCTCATATAGATGCCATACTGTAGCCATAGTGTACTCATAGTGCAGCCATAGTGTAGCCATACTTTTAAGTATGGCAAGAGTATGGCTGCAGTATGGCTGCAGTATGGGTACCACGAGGCAACTGCATGGTATCACCTACCTTCTCGCCTCCGTGCTTGACAGTAATAAAGGCTCATCGCGTTGGGTAATAAATGTGATGTGGCTTTTTGGTTGTTATTCACAAAGTTTGTGACCTAAACAACACTCATAATGGCGGCATGCGCCAAAGGATATTCAAATCATAATTTGATGTGAATATTGCATTTTTTCACTTCATTCCATATCGAATACGATATTTTTTGTATTTTTGCAGCGAAATTTAAGATTATTCATTTCACATATTGATATGAAAACTCCGTATTGGATATGGCAATATGACGAATGGCCCCGTTTCTGTTGGAACAACGACAGCATCATTGCCCCGCTGGCGCGGGTGCGGGAAAAACAAGGACGACTGCTGGGTCTGATGGATGGCTTGGGATTTGACGTGCAAAGCGCCTCTTCGCTTGAAGTAATGACTGAGGATGTGTTGCGAAACAGTGAGATAGAAGGTTTGCTCCTCAATGCCGAGAATGTGCGTTCTTCGGTGGCCCGACACCTCGGACTTGACATCGGCGGATTGTGCCATTCGGATCACTATACCGAAGGTGTGGTACAGGTGATGATGGATGCCGTACAACAAGCCGACAACCCTTTGACCGAAGAACGACTGTTCAACTGGCACGCAGCCTTGTTCCCCACTGGAAGAAGCGGTCTCACACCCATTACCGTGGCGGGATGGCGCACAGGCGAAGAACCGATGCTGGTGGTGAGCGGTGCTATGGGGAAGGAGAAAATCCACTACGAGGCACCGCCGTCAGACGATGTGCCCCGTCAGATGCAACAGTTTATACAATGGTTTAACAGCAAGCCTACCACCGACCCCGTGTTGAAGGCCGCTATTGCGCACCTTTGGTTTGTCAACATACACCCCTTTGACGATGGCAACGGCCGTTTGACACGCACGCTCACCGATATGCTGTTGGCGCGAGCCGACGGATCTCCACGGCGTTTCTACAGCATGTCGGCGGCCATCTTGCGCGACAGGAACAACTACTACGATTTGCTGGAGTATATGGGCAAGCATGGATTGGACATCACCCGGTGGCTTTTGTGGTTCCTGCAAACCATGGAAAACGCCATCGACACGGCGGTTGAAAGAACCCAACGGGCGATACAAAAAACATTATTTTGGCAGAAAAACCGAAATGTTGCACTGAATGAGAGACAAATCAAAGTCATCAACCGGCTTTGGGATGGATTTGAGGGCAAACTCAACACCAGCAAATGGGCCAAGATGACCAAAACTTCCGCAGCCACCGCCTTGCGCGACATACAGGACCTTGTGGATAAAGGTATCCTTTGCCGCACTGAAGAAGGCGGCCGCAGCACCAATTACAGATTGGTTGAACCGTAGGGCTGCCGCATTGCGTTGTAGGGCTGCCGCAATGCGACAGCCCTACGGCGCAAAATTTGAAGAAGGCGTGTTTCCGGAATGTTACTTATAAAATGATTGAGGGGCGTGTGCCGTGCGCCATCGCCAAAATAGACAAATAATGGACATTAAACACTACTATATTGAACAAGGAGATGGTTTCCCTCTGATTCTTCTTCACGGAAACGGTGAAGACAGCAGTTACTTTGTGCATCAGATGGAATCCTTCGCGCAGCATTTCCGTGTGATCGCTATCGACACCCGCGGGCATGGTCAGACACCACGGGGCGATGCGCCTTTCACCATACGACAGTTTGCGGAAGACCTTCTGGGTTTTATGGATCAACATGATATTGAGAAGGCTAACATACTGGGGTTTTCCGATGGCGGGAACATTGCGATGGTGTTTGCCCTTGAGCATCCCGAACGTGTGTGCAAGTTGGTGCTCAACGGGGCTAACTTGAATGCTTCCGGTGTTAAGAGAAAAGTTCAGATTCCCATCGAAATCGGCTATCTAATTGCAAAACGATTTGCCAAAAAAAGTCCTGAAGCCAAGAAAAATGCCGAACTGCTTGGACTGATGGTCAACGAACCGAATGTGGAACCTGACGAGCTGAAACAGATTCAATCGCCCACGCTTGTCATTGCCGGCAACAAAGACATGATCAAGGACTCGCACACCCGTCTGATCGCCGCCCAAATTCCAAATTCGGAACTCCAAATCATCCCGGGCAATCACTTCATCGCGAACAAGAATCCAGAGATGTTTAATGAAGTGGTGCTGAGATTTTTGGTGCGGTAACCATGTCGTCATGCCGGAGGCATGAGACGCGCCGAGAGGCGCAATTAACACCATACAAGCGCGATAGCGCGCAGTGTGGTGATGGCGGTGCACGGGTGCTATCAGCATCTCGGAGAGATGCGACGGGCTATGCTAGATAACAGAGAGAGGTCGCATATCTCCGATATGCCGGACCAGCCGCGCCCGTCACCCACCACACTGCGCTCCGCTTGTATGGTGTTAATTGCACTGCGTGCGTGGCGCCTCTCCGAGGCTTTGAGCACACACGGCATATCAACCATATCGCGTTTTTTGTATTTTTGCCGCAAAAACATATTATGAACCACGAAGAATGTTTGATTTGCGGGGCACCGCTGGAGTATCTTGAACAGGACACGCTGATGGAATGCGTGATATGCCACAAGAAGGAGAACAGCAAGACCCGCTGCGTTAACGGCCATTACGTCTGCTCGGAATGCCACACGGCGGGGATGGACACTATCATCGGCCTCTGTTTAGCAGAACCGTCGAGAAATCCCGTCGAAATCATCAACAAGATGATGGAGTTGCCGTTCTGCCACATGCACGGTCCGGAGCACCATGTGATGGTGGGTGCCGCGCTGCTGACGGCCTACAAGAATGCAGGATGGGAAATAGACCTCCCCAAAGCCCTTGCGGAAATGATGAACCGTGGCAAACAGGTTCCAGGAGGAGCATGCGGTTTCTGGGGCGCCTGTGGTGCGGGAATCAGTTCGGGCATGTTCGTCTCGATTATCGCAAAGTCCACCCCTTTGTCGCAAGAACTTTTCTCTCTGCCGCACTGGATGACGGCCAAATCGCTAAGCGAAATCGGCAACATCGGCGGTCCGCGCTGCTGCAAACGCGACTCCTACCTCTCCATTCTCTCCGCCATAGACTTCGTGAGGGAACATTTCGGCATTGAGATGGAAAAACCGCACATTGTCTGCCATTATTCGGCCCGAAACAACCAGTGCATCGGAAAGAGGTGCCCGTTTTCGTCTATGTGATTTACAAGCAAAGTACGGTTTGGCACCATGCCGAAGGCATGAGACGCGCCGAGAGGCGCAATTAACACCACACAAGCGGAGCGCAGTGTGGTGATGGACGGGAGCGATCCGCTATAAGCATCTCGGAGAGATGCGACGGTCAGTCCTTGAGAAAGTACTCCTCCCTGATCTCAACGCCGTTCTCTGTAAGGAATTGCCGGTACTCCTCGGCAAATGTCACATGACGATGGTGCTCTTTCTGCTTGGCGATATAACCCACTATCATGTCCTTGTCGCGCAGGTTATACGAAAAACCGGAATACTCCTTCGTCCATCCGTCAAATAGCGGAAAATGAGGGTTTTCCTTGAGCCACTTGCTGGTGGAGATTTTGAGTTCTTGAACGAACTTCGACATTGCCAAGGTTGCGGGCAAGGATACGAAAAGATGCACATGGTCGGGCATGCCGCCGATGCGGTAGAGACGGGCTCCCTTGTTATTGATAAAACCGAGCATGTAGGAGTATAGTTCTCGTTCGTGATCCTCGACTATAGCAGGGATGCTGCAGTGTGTGCGGAGGATGATGTGATAGAATGTCTGTGTGTAACTCATGATTTTGTTTATAGTTTAAATTTTGTTTATAGATGGGGTAGTAACGGAAAGATGTTCGGATTATTGTTTCAGTCGCATCTCTTCGAGATGCTTTTTCCCGTGCGCACCGCTGACACCACACTGCGCGCTATCGCGCTTGTATTCTCACCACACTGCGCGCTATCGCGCTTGTATGGTGTTAATTGCACTGAGTGCGTGACGCCTCTCCGAGGCTATCGACCAAACGATCAATGAATTGCTCTTCTTCACGTCCTCCAACAACTGTCTTATTAATTGTTTGTGTAAGAGTTGAGGTACGTCAGGCTCAGCTTGGGTTGCGGGATTTTTTTGTACTTTTGCAGGCATGAATTGAATAACAATAATCATCGATGAAAAGCAACGCACTCCCCCTCTTATTGCCTGTTCGGTCAATAATATTCATTTTGGTTTTTGTCATTTGTGCATGGATTACTAAAACGGATGTAGGCCAAATTGGCCATTGGTGGTCGATAATCGCCGTGCTGGTGAATATTCTTACGGTATTGCTATTGGTTTACGTAGCGCATAAAAACGGAAAAACGTTCGGCCAACTGATCAACTATCAGAAAGGCAGTACCCGTTGGACGGCCATCGTGCTTGTTTTGTTAGGAATATTGGTTATAGGAATGGCGGGCATGTATCTTGCCGGATTCTTGATTTATGACAATCTGCTCTATGCGCCACCTGTCATGATTGCGCCGATTGCCAAATGGATAGCTATCATCAATGTCATTCTGCTCCCAATCTCCACCACTTTCGCCGAAGATGGATTGTACCTGGGTTGTGGTGTAAATCAAATAAAGAACAAGCATGTGGCCATCCTTGTGCCGGCATTCTTTTATGCTTTGCAGCACTGTTTTATACCCACTTTGTTTGACGGTCGCTTTATTTTGTATCGCTTTCTGTCTTTCCTTCCGCTAACGATTATCTTGTGCTGGTATTACTACAAAAAACGCAATCCTGTGCCCATTATGGTTGGACATGCAGTCATCGATTTAGCAACCGCCGCCCAAATCGCAGCCACTTCCATCGTTCCAGGTTTATATGAGACTATGTGTGGGATGTAAAACGGCCAACCATTGAAGTGCCTCGGCACTTACGAGCTTTTCTAAGAGTCTCACATCCGCAATTCGGGCGCAGACTTGGGTTGCGGAATTTTTGTACTTTTGCCCCCGTCACCCACCACACTTCTCTCCGCTTGTATGGTGTTAATTGCACTGCATGCGTGACGCCTCTCCGAGGCTTTGAGCCTGCACGGCCATAACGTTTTCCATTAACCGCATCTACGTTTTTTATATTTTTGCCGCTCAAAAAAATTGTCGTATGAAAAGATTATTGATCCTCACAGTTTTATCATTGTTCGTGTTGGCGAGCTGCAACCAAAAAGCAAATGAGTCCGGGTATTGCACCGTGAAAGGCACCGTCAAGGGGCTGAAAGACGGGACAAAACTCGAGTTACAGGACGAGTTCCAGCATTTCGAAATTGTAGGGGAAGGGGTGGTGAAGAACGGCGCCTTCGAGATTCACCCTGACGTTTCGGCTCCCACTCATGTGTATCTTTATACGAAAGATGGAAATCAGTTGAAAGACTTCATCCTGGAGCCCGGAACGATTCTCGTAGAGGTGGATGCCACCGATGAAGATGATTACCGTACCGGAGCCACAGGCACTCCCTCCAACGATATCGACCGCAGGCACTTGGAGCTTTATGACCGTGGAGACAATGCGGCAGCCAATGCCCTGATGGATTCGATTCTGGGTGCCGAACAAACCGGAGCGTTGGCTTTGGATTGGGCCAATAACTGGTGCGACTCTACGGCACAGGCATTAGAGGTGTTGGACCGTTTGGCACCCGAATTGGCAAAACTGGACTTTGTCACCGAATTCAAAGACGAGCTGACGCGCCGCCTGAAAACTGAAGCAGGGAATAACTACATCGATATGGAATATCCCGATGCGAAAGGCAAACAGATCCGTCTGAGCTCGGTGGTGAACAACCCAGCCAACCGCTACGTCCTCGTCGATTTCTGGGCCACCTGGTGCGACGGATGCGTGGAAAACGTACCGCATCTGGTGGAGTTATATGCAAAATATCACCAAAAAGGTCTTGAAATCTATGGCGTTTCCATGGATCCTGAAGGCCGTTGCGATATTTGGAAAACCTTTCTCGCAAAAAACAAGATGACCTGGATCAATGTGTGTGATTTCAGCGGAGGAGGAAAAGAGGACAGCAAGGCTTGGTATGATTATTCCCTTGACGGCATTCCAACGACACTGTTAATCGATTGTCAGACAGGAAAAATCGTCGTCCGCGACGATCTTGACGCAACAGAAGCGAAACTCGCCGAAATGCTGCCGTAATTCGAAAATATTTATTCCAATGGTATGATAAAAGACATCAACCCCAAAGACTCGCCGCTGAAATACTATATCGTTGATGCCTTCGCAGACAAACCCTTTGGCGGCAATCCTGCGGGAGTTGTGCTACTTGAATCGGACACTTTCCTGAAGGAAGAACTGATGCTGAAGATTGCGGCTGAACTGCGCTTTTCGGAGACCGTTTTCGTTCGCAGGCATTCCGCCCAGGAGTTCACACTCCGCTACTTCACCCCAAAGGCTGAAGTGGATCTTTGCGGACATGCGACGATAGCTTCGTTTTCCCTGATGTACCAGAAAGGACTGGCCTCTGGGAAATGTTTTTGTCACACGCTGGCGGGCGACCTGTACATCGAAACAGGCGAGAAAGTATTGATGCAGATGGCGAAACCGCGTGTCGTAGCGGCCATTGCAGACACAGAAGCGATTTATCAAGCATTAGGTGTGAAAGATTATCGTCCGACGATGCCCGTTCAAATAGTTTCCACCGGTCTGCCTGACATTATGATTCCGCTACCGGATGTAGATACGTTACAGTCGCTTCAACCGGATATGGAGGCCGTTTCAGCCATCACAAAGAAACACGATGCCGTGAGTTTCCACGTTTTCGCCTTCAACAACGATGGATATACCGCCCATGTGCGCGACTTCGCTCCTTTGTATGACATTCCAGAGGAGTCTGCCACCGGCACTGCCAACGCCTCTCTGACATACTACCTTCAGCAATGTGGCTGTCTTGGAAACGAAGCCGAATGCTCTTTTATGCAAGGCGAAGCTATGGGGCGGCCTTCGGTGATCACCACGCGGATTCAAGCCGACGGAAACATCTTTGTAGGCGGCACTGCGGCTATAGTGGCCGAAGGGGTGTTGATGATTGACTGACAGTTGTTGTTTTCGATCTACGTTTTTTTACCGCAAAAATCATTAACAAGATGATGTAATTAGCTGTTTTGCAACTGTAATGAAACAAACAAAAATATCGTATTTTTGCAACCTGAAAAAATCAAATCATTCTTTATGAAAATTAAGACCTTCATTATTGCAGCTGTCGCCCTGCTAGTGGCATTGAGCAGCTTCGGACAAAACAAAAAGTATAAAAGCATTTACGACATCACGGTCAAGGATATCAAAGGCAACGACGTTTCGCTTGCTGACTACAAAGGCAAGGTGCTATTGATCGTCAACGTGGCGAGCAAGTGCGGGCTCACCCCGCAATACGAAGGCCTCGAAGACCTCTATCAGAAGTACAAAGACCAAGGTCTGGAAATTCTGGCGTTCCCGTGCAACCAATTCTTGGAACAGGAGCCCGGCACCAACGAGGAGATTCAGAATTTCTGCTCGGTGAATTATAACGTCACCTTCCCACTGTTCGACAAAATCGATGTCAACGGGAAGAAAGAGAGTCCGCTCTACACCTTCCTCAAGTCCAAAGCCCCGTTCACCGGTTATCCGGAAGGATACGAGGCTTTTGCCGCCCAACTCGACATGATTCACCAGAAAACCGGCAGCGGATTTGATAAGGGAGATGCCATCAAGTGGAATTTCGGCAAATTCTTAGTTTCCAAAGACGGCCAAACCATCCTGCGTTTCGAGCCGATGGTAAGCCCCGAAATGCTGGAGGAAGCTATTCAAGAGATGCTGAGATAAAAGAACAAAGCGACTTTTTTATCAGCTTCCGAAATCTGAACATTCCATCACTATCCTCGTTGGCGGATTCAGAATCTTTCGCATCAGGATGATGCTTTCATTGATTTGATTTGTTTTTACGGACTCTTTCTTGAATTTTCTGAAACACGACAAACAGCACCGGCACGGTGAGCAGCAAGCCGAGGGTGCCGAAAAGCATTCCACCTACTACACAGACGCCTATGGTACGGCTGCCGTTGGCGCCTACACCCGAGGCGAACATCAGAGGTAGCATACCGATAATCATGGTGAGCGAGGTCATCAGGATGGGACGGAGACGCACTTTGGCGCTGCTGAGCGCCGCCTCGGTGAGAGACATCCCTTCACTGCGTGCCTGCGAAGCGTACTCGGTAAGCAGGATGGCTGTTTTCGACAACAACCCCACCAACATCACCATTCCAATCTGCATGTAGATATTATTCTCCACGCCAAACAGCTTGGCAAACAGCAGACTTCCCGCCAGACCGAAGGGCACCGACAGCATCACCGCCATCGGGATGAAGAGACTTTCGTAGAGGGCCACCATCACAAGATAAGCAAAGATGATGCATATCAGGAATATGAGAATTATTCTGCCAGACGTTTGGCTCTCCTCGCGGGTGATGCCGCCAAACTCGAGGCTGTAACCCACGGGCAGCTCTTTCGCGGCAGTCTCCTGTATGGCTCGGATAGCACGACCGGAACTACTACCCTCAGCCACGCTGCCCGAAACATCGATGCTGGGGAACATGTTGAAACTGTTGATGGACTGCGGCATATATTCTTTGGTGAGCGTGACGAACTGGTCAATGGGCATCATCTCGCCGTTTTCGGAACGCACGAAGAGACTCGCTAACGACTCGGGACGGTTGCGGTCGGAAGGGCGAAGCTGCAAATCGACTTGATACACTTTGTTGTATTTATTGAAATTGGAGATGTAGTCGCCACCCAAGTAAGCTCCCATCTCGTTGAGGACGGTGGAGGGTGCGACGCCCATCTTCTTGCACCGCGCCACATCCAAATCCACACGGTACTGCGGATAGTTGACATCGTAGCTCGAAAAGACCTCGCCAATTTCGGGGCGTTCGCTCAGCTTTTCCGTAAAGCGGGTGGTAACCGCATGTAGCGTCTTTACATCCTGTCCGTTGCGACCCTGCACCGAGAATTCGAATCCGCCGTTGCCGCCATAGCCCTCCACCATGCCGGGTTCGGAAACAAAACTCTGCGCCTCAGTTTCTTGTGCCAACAGTTCATTGATTCGTTCCATTACGGCGGTGGACGAATGAGTTTTCCCTTTGCGCTCCTTCCAGGGTTTTAGTTGGATAAAAATATTGGCACTGTTACTTCCGGCACCAACTCCTACTACACCTCCTATATCCTGTACTTCAGGAAGTTTGCGGATTTTGTCGCACGCTTGGTTCATCATATTGAAAGTTTTGTTGGCAGTATAGCCCGAAGGTGCCGTAAGGTCTGCGAAGAGCGTGCCCATGTCCTCGTTGGGGATGAAGCCCGTGGGCACCACCTTGAAGAGGATGCCGAACAGCAGCAGTGCGAGTGCCACACTGCAAGCAGTAAGCCATTTGCGGCCAAGCAACCAACGTACCATGTTGGTATAATGATTCAGAAGGGCAGAGAAGGTCACGTTATATGCCTTTTTGATCCGTTTGGTTATCGACCTGGTAGGGGCGAGTAATGATTCGCCCCTACCATCCATCGGTTTCAAAATCAATGCACATAACGCCGGAGAAAGCGTCAGCGCATTGATCAGCGAGATGCCCACCGCGACAGCCATTGTCAGACCGAACTGCTTGAAGAAGATGCCGGTAGTGCCGCCCATAAACGCCACGGGAATGAAGATGACCATAAAGACCAGTGTGGTGGTGAACAGCGTGACCGAAAGGCCGTTCATAGCATCCTCCGTGGCTTTGATGGCGGAGGTTGTAGAGACGCAAAATTTTGCGTCTCTACCTTGCCGGGCTTTCACCGCCTCCACTACCACAATGGAATCGTCCACCACGGTGCCAATGACCAGCACCAATGCAAAAAGCGTCAGCAGGTTGACGGAGAAGCCCGCCACCTTCATGAATGCGAAGGTGCCGATGAGCGACACAAGGATACCGACGGCGGGAATCAGCGTGGCGCGGAAATCTTGCAGAAAGAAAAGCACCACCACCAGCACCAGTACGATGGCGATGATGAGGGTCAGTATTACCTCGCGGATGGATGCGAAGAGGAAGTCGTTGGTGTTGTCGAAGGTGACGATTTTCACGTCCTTGGGCAGCGATTTCTCGGTTTCGGCCAGCAGTTTGTCGATTTCGAGGTTGATTTTGGTGGCGTTGGAACCGGCCATCTGGCTCACAGAACCCATCACGCCCGGATGCCCGTTGATGCTGTTGATGTAGTCGTAGTCCGACTGTCCCAGCTCCACATCCGCCACATCCTTCAGCAACAGTTCCTCGCCAGTGGGTAGCGAGGCAATCACAAGGTTCTCGAACTCTGACACCTCGGTTTTGCGGCCTGTGTAGCGCAGCACATACTGGAACACATTGTCGGAATTGCTGCCCAGTGAGCCAACAGAGGCCTCGATGTTCTGTTCAGCCAGCACAGCGGATATGTCGCTCGGCATCAGCTTGTGGCGGGTCATCACATCGGGCTTGAGCCAGATGCGCAGGGCGTATTGCGCGCCCCACACCTCCACCTTGCCCACGCCCTTGATGCGGAGTAGGGCAGGGCGTAGGTTGTTGTAGAAATAGTTGCTGAGGAAGTTCTCGTCGTAGGTGCCGTTGGGACTTTCCAAAGCGATGATGCGAAGCTGTCCGGGTTGCCGTTTCTCGGTGCTCACACCCGTCTGCAGCACTTCGGCAGGCAGTTGCCCTTGCGCTTGGATCACGCGGTTCTGCACATTCACAGCGGCCATATCGGCATTGGCACCCTGCTCGAAGTAGATGGTGATGCTGGCCGAACCATTACTGGCCGATGAGGTCATGTAGGTCATCCCTTCCACGCCGTTGATAGCTTCCTCCAGCGGCATCACCACGCTTTTCTCTACGGTTTCGGCACTCGCGCCGGGATAGCTCGCCCACACGTAGATGGCGGGCGGCGCAATGTCCGGATAGCGCTCCATCGGTAACGACAGCAGCGAAATCACGCCCAGCAGCACGATGATCACGCTGATGACGATCGAAAGCAACGGCCTATGTATAAATGTCTTGGTATTCACGACTTTCAACTATTAACTCTTAACTATCTTCGTTCCTTCCGTCACAAACCCGGCGCCTTTGGCGATAATCACATCTCCGACTTTCAAGCCGTCGGTTACGACATACTCCTTGCCGTTGTTTTGGCTTTCCACTTGGATGATGGTAGAGACCGCCTTGCCGTCCACCACTTTCATTACATACACTTTGTCTTGGATGCTGTAAGTGGCCTCTTGCGGGATGACGATGGTGTTGGCGTGTTCGGTCGGCATGACGATTATGGCCGTACCGCCGCTGAGCAACCGACCGCCGGGATTGTCGAAGAGAGCGCACACTGACACCGCTCCCGTCCGTTCGTCAATGACGCCGCTGATGCTCTCTACACGTCCTGTCAAGTCGTAAAAGTTGCCGTCGGGCAGTAGGAGCCGCAACTCGGGCATGTGGGCCACCGCATCAGCCAGACTGTTGTACTCGGAAAGGTATTGCATCACTCGCTTTTCCGTCATAGAGAAATAGACCCGCATCTGCCGATTGTCGGCCACTACGGTCAACCCCTCCTGGATTGAGGGACCCACCAAGTCGCCCTTGCGATAGGGAATACGTCCGATCACTCCATCCGAAGGACTGCGCAACTCGGTATAGCTGAGGTTGTTTCGGGCTGAGGTTAGGGTCGCCTGTGCAGCTGCTAAGTTGGCTTTCGCCAGCGAGAAGTCGCTTTTGGAGACGGCCAGCTCGTGGTCTGAAATGACGTTCTTTGCATGGAGTTTCTGTTTGCTTTCATACTCCAACTGCGCCTTCTCCAAGGCTGCGCTCATTTGCTGCACATTGGCAGAAGCCTCCGCCACCGCCGCTTTCCAAGTGGCAGCGTCGATGCGAAACAGCAACTGTCCGGATTTCACGTGGTCGCCCTCCTTTACGTAGATGCCCTCCAGATAACCCTCCACACGGGGGATTATTTGGATGTCCTGCATTCCCTTGATGGAGGCAGGGTATTCGGTGTTCACCGTATAATCCTTCGTCGCCACCGTGAGCAGTTCGTGGATTTCGGGACTGTTTTGCTCAGTTTGTGCGTTGTTACGGCAGGAAACCAGCATGAGTAACGGCCATAAAGCATACAATATCTTTCTGATTTTCATATATTTACAATCAATTCATTTCTGTGATTCTACATGATGCAAAAATAGGATGAACTTTCCGAACGGTTGTTTATATTTATGAACCAATATTGTATATTTTCGGAACTTTTTGTATTTTTGCCGCATGAATTATTCTTACCATCTATACCGGCATGATGCGGACATCGTCAAAACAGAACTCAATGAGTTTTGGCTCTGTCGCCTGTTAAAAGGAAGCGCCACAATGTTATTCGAGCAATCGGAATATGATCTAAAGAAAGGGGCGGTTTTTGTAGTGCCGGAAGGAATATGTTTCAAACTACTTTCTGCCACTTCAGACTTGGAGCTGGAGACTCTTGTTTTCCAAGTGCAGTTGATGAATGTCGTCTATTCCTTGCTGGGATCGGAGGCGGACTTCGGCACCCTGGATGTCGCCTTCTGGTGTGACAAGCGGATGAGAAAGCCCTTTTCGCGGCTTCTAACCTTGGATTATGAGAGTTTGCGAACGGCGGCACTGCAACCCGACCTCATTGCCCGCAACAAAATGATTACTTCAGGACTTGTCCACCTGTTGCTCACCCTCTACAATGCTGCGGAAGATCGTCCAAAAGCGGCATCGTGCGGCAACGGAAAGCGTTCACGCCTAATTCTCAACCATTTCTATGAGCTGGCTGACGTGCATGTGCCATTAGGGGAGCACAACATTGCGTTCTATGCCGACAAACTCTGTATCTCGTCGCGTTATCTCTTCAAAGTTTGCAAGTCGGAAACCGGAAAAACACCGAAAGAGCTCATCCATCAGTTTTTGATTGGGGAAATCAAGAACGCGCTGCTCACCTCTGAATCGAGCAACCAACAGATTGCTGACCGTTTCGGATTCCCCGACCAGTCGGCATTCGGACAGTTCTTCAAGCGTCAGGTGGGATTGTCTCCTTCGGAATTCCGGAAAAGGTACAGGTGATGCGTGTAGGGCTGTCGCAATGCGGCAGCCCTACAATGCGGCAGCCCTACAATGCGGCAGCCCTACACGCATTATCTTCTTCAGTGCGCGAAAACCACACCCAGATAGAACCGCGCGCCGGAGGGCATTTCGCGGGTGGGCAGCGGGAGGAACCAGTCCGTTTTGAAGGTGAGGTGGACGGCCGGAGTGAGGGCGAATTCCACCCCGATGTTGGGATCTAAGCAGAAAAATGCCTCTTTGTGCATCACGGCATCGGTTTCGGGAGTCCAATCTTCTGATGAGCCGTCGAACAGCAGTATTGTGGAGCACCTTCCGCCACCGATGGTGAGTCCAACATAGGGTTGCCAACGTCCGAACTTCCAATAGCCATCTACAAGAAAACCGCCCCAGCTGGTGCGGATGTAGCTGCCGTTTTTCATCTGGCGCAGGGTGGAGACATACCCCTCGCCGCCCAGACGCAGATGGTTGCCGATATGGAAACGGAGCACCCCGCCAAGCCCGAAAGTCATCCCTTTGGCGTCGTAGTCCAGAGCGCTCAAATGTCCCTGCAGGTATCCTGTGTGCACCATCATGCCGCCGTCGAAAAGTTGTCGTTCCGGTGTTTGGGCGCGCACAAGAGTGATAAAGCACAACATGATGATAGCCAAAAACAATCGTAAGGGGCTCATATAATTGCAATTCCACCGCATTTCTGTTGGTTTTGTTCTGTGCGGCAAAAATAGCATTTCTCTTGTAGAGCAACATCCTCATTTTTGGTGATTTTGGAGCTTTTTTGTATTTTTGCCGATTCTTTAAAAACTTTATGAAAAAGACCATCATCACCACACTCACACTGCTTCTCACAGTAGCTTGTATGCCTCTTTCCGCGCAGCAAAACCGCTGCAAAGTGACGGGCGTCGTTTCGGCGGCGAACGAGCATACCTTGCAGTACGTATCCGTTTATATCTCAAAGCTCGACAACGTGATTGCCGGTACCCTGACGGACCAAGAGGGTCGTTTCGAAATGGAGATAGCCCAAACAAAGGACTCCTGCCTGCTGACGGTGGTCTTTATGGGCTATAAGACGAAACAATTGCCGATTGTGGCGAACACATCTCAAGTTTCACTGGACACCATTCTTATGGAAGCCACCTCGAAACAGTTAGACGAGGTGTATGTTACCTTTCAGCAAGGTGGTAACGGTAGTACTTATGTAGATGTTACGAGGACCACAATGCATCCGACTGATGCCACTGCATGGATGAGCGGTTCCGTCGGCGATGTGTTGCGAACCGAACCCTCTGTGACTATCGACCCCGGCGGAAACGTTTCTCTACGCGGCAACGGCAATGTGCTGCTGCTCCTCGACGGTGTGCCCACCAACCTCGGCTCCATCGATGCCATCCCATCATCCAATGTGGCGAGCATCGACATTATCAAGAATCCCAATGCCACTTACGATGCGGAAGGCACTGGCGGCATCATCAATATCGTCACTAAGAAGGGCGCAGCCAAAGGACTGAGCGGGATGGCGGCCGTGAATTACGGCTTCAACCATTTCACCAACGGCAGTCTCGCGCTGAACTACACCAAGAACAAGTTCGCTTTTCGTTTCAACTACCAGGTGAAATACGAGGACGATATCAACAACGGTTACTTGTATCGCTACTATCGCACCACCGGCGACAGTCTCAGCCAGCAGATCCACGCCCTGCGGACGACGTTCAACAACAATGTGGCCTTGGGGTTCACCGTCAAGCCCAACCTCAAAACCACTATTGATTTCGACCTTCGGTTGATTATCCCGCGGTTGAACACCGTGCAGGATCTCTCCAACGACTGGTTTTACGGCGGCACTTTGGTACATGAGAACCGTCGCAGCGACGTGACTTGGAACCGTGAGAACATCGACGGTACCTTTGCTTTCAAGCGGGTCATCACGCCGGGCAAGCTCTCTTTCAGCGTCAAGGCGAACGTATCCAAAATCTGGGGACACCGCCCGTCGTACTATTTCCTGGAGGGCGACTCGGTCAGCAAGTCGGTGTCGGGCGGCAGTCCTTTGCTCACCTCCGCGCAGACCGACTGGCGCATCACCCAGAATTACGGTTTCTGGGATGCCGGCGTGAAGTTTTCCTACCGCCAGAACAACATCTACCACGAATTCTATGTGAACGATCTCGACGGCTGGGAGTATTCCCATCAGTTCAGTAACGACCTGCTGCACAGGGAGTACGTGCCCGCCGCCTACGTGCAATTCACTTCTAAACAGGGGAAACCCTTCACCTGGAGCGCGGGCTTGCGTGCCGAGTACAGCCATACGCACTTGCATAGCGAAAAAGAGGTGCTGGACGAATCCACACAACATTTCTTCCTCGGACCGTCGCTTTCTCTCAATTATGCCTTTTCGGAGAAACATTCGCTCTCGTTCGCCTATTCGCGGCGCATCACCCGCCCCACCTACCCGCAGCTCAACCCCTACATGAGCATGATCGACCCGCACAACTTCGAGCAGGGCAACATGCACCTCAAGCCCGAAACTGCCGACAATGCCGATTTGCTCTATCAGTATAAGACCAAAATATTGCGTATCTCAACTGGATTGTATGCCAACTACATCCACAACTACATCACCCAAGTGGCTCGTTTCGAGGGTGATGTTCTGCTGATGACCTACATCAACGCCACCTCGCAGACCAAAGCCGGTTTGGACGTGAACCTCACCGTGGATCCGTGGAAGTGGATGTCGGTGATGGTGGGCACCAACACCTACTACCTCCGCTCAGTTGGCAACATCGACGAGTGGGACATCTCGAACAGCGGCTGGGTCAACAACAGCAACGTGCAGCTCAGCTTCAAGCCCATCAAGGGGATGAACATCTCGCTGCAGTATTTCCTGAACACGCCGCAGTATTACCCACAGTTCACCACGCTCTTTTCACATTACATGAACATCGGCATCAGCCAGAAGTTCCTGAAGGGTGCGCTCACGGTCTCTGCGCAGCTTACCGACGTTTTCAATACCCGCAAATGGGAGGTCTTCTCCGACAACCAGTACTACCGTTTGGAGAACATGTTGAAAAACAAGAGCCGGATGTTCTGGTTAGGAGTTAGTTACAACTTCAATGCCTACAAGAAGTCTGGCGCACCCAAACCTTCAAACGACGACCGCAGCATTATACGCACGGGTGTGTAGTCGTTGCCCCTGTCCTAAATCGTTTTTTCAAGATTTCCGGTATTCCTCGTAATCTTTGCACGTCTGACAATGATGATGGACGTTATAGCACTGAAGATCCCCGACACGAAATAGAGCAGCCAAACTCCGTCGAGGCCCCACAGTGGAACTAATATGGCCAAGAAGATAAGGGGAAACACCAATGTGGCCAGCAAGGCGATGTCGATAGAGCTCCGAGGCCGTTCCACCGCCGTCATGTAGCCCGAAAGGGTGACTGGAATCCAGCTGACCAAATAGCTTACCGAATAGAGCCGCATAGCACGCAAGCTCAAGTCATACAGGGCGATATCGCCGTCTTGGACGAAAAGCGGAACCAAAAATTTACCACAAGTCAGCAGGAACAGCATTGTCAGCACGGAAAGGCCGGCAGCGGCAACCATCACCGAACGCTGTATTTTCCTCATCCGCTCAAACAATCGTGCCCCGAAACAATAGCTGAGGGCGGGTTGCAAGGCGTCTGTCATGCTGTAAACCAACATTCCTATCAGGTTTTCGACATATTCCACTATGGTAGCGGCGGCCACGGCAGTGGCACCTCCGAGACGCAACAGCACAACATTGACGATAATGGCGAACAGCGAACCGGCAATGCATACAAAGAATTCCGAAGAACCATTGAACATTATTTTCAACATCTGTCGGGCAGCAATCATCCCCTTGGCAAAGTGTATCGGTAATTTTTTCCGAAGAAACGGGATGAGCGACCATATTGCACCCACCGACATGGAGGCGCAACTGGCGTAGGCAGCAGCCAGAAGACCCTTTTTCAGCACCACAATCAGGAGGACATCAAGGAGAAAGTTCAAAACAGAACATACGATGTTGATAATCATGCTTAATCGCATTTTCCCGCAGACTTTCAGGTAGTTATCTGTTGAGAAGTAGACGGAACAGATTGGCATGAAGATGGAGAATACGCGAAAGTATCCTATAGCATATTCCGCAGTGGTGGCGTCGGGACCCATCAGCATGATTAGCGGCTTGGCCAGGACAAAGCCTAACAGTCCAAACAGTGCCGAGATGGCAGTGATAAGGGCCAAGCATACCGAAAACACGTGATTTGCCTCTTCTTTGTTGCCTTCTCCCAACAAAATAGAAATGCGAACGGAGGAACCTGTGGCGACCATTTCGGCCAGGGCCGTAATAATCATAATGAGCGGCATCACTAAGTTGACCGCCGCCAAGGCCACATGACCAATGAAATGTCCGACAAAGATGCCGTCGATGATATAATAGATGGTTGAAAACGCCATCCCTACCATTGCAGGAATGGCACATTTGAAAAAGAGTTTCGGAATAGGAACTATACCAAAATCACGTTCTTCCATATAAAAACTATCATGTTTAAATAGATTTTTCCCTTCCCTACAATCCTTGCCAAAGACACGTTTTTTCTTCGTGAATACACGGTTCGAAAAAAGAGTGCAAAAATACAAGAAGTTTGCATAGGAAAAACACCTGATGTGTTGAAGCGGGATTTTTTGCGGATGAGGCGTGACAACCTTTTCATCAGTCCTGATGACCCCAACCTCCTTTTTCATCATTAATTGCGAGAAATATAAGCTGAAAAAACGCTATTTTTGCCGCAGAAAAAATGAAATGATATGAATCCTGTCATAATCGGAATATTATTGCCCTTGTTGGGCACCATGTTGGGGTCGGCGTTTGTCTTTTTCATGAAGAAGGAGATTCCCGACCGGCTGCAGAAGACGCTGTTGGGGTTTGCCAGCGGCGTGATGGTGGCGGCCAGCGTGTGGTCGCTGCTGATTCCATCCATTGAGATGGCGAGCACCCCGTTGGAAGGAGTTCGGAGCGTGATACCCGCCGCCGTAGGCTTCCTGTTGGGCATAGGCTTTCTGTTGTTGATTGACGAGTTGACCCCGCACTTGCACCTCGGGGCGCAGAAGGCCGAAGGACCGCGGTCGAAGCTTTCGCGCACCGCTATGCTGGCGCTTGCCGTCACCATCCACAACCTGCCTGAGGGTATGGCCGTGGGTGTGGTGTTTGCAGGTGAAACACAGGGACTTACGCTCAGTGCTGCCTTGGCAGTCAGCATCGGCATCGCCATCCAGAACATCCCCGAAGGCGCCATCATCTCGATGCCCATGCACGCGGAGGGCAACTCCCGCTGGCGTTCGTTCCTCATCGGTTCGCTTAGTGGGGTAGTGGAACCCTTAGGTTCAGTAGTTATCCTCCTGTTAGCTTCCGCAATGGGTGTTGCATTGCCCTATCTGTTGGCTTTCGCTGCCGGCGCCATGATGTACGTGGTGGTCGAGGAACTCATCCCCGAAACCGCCCAGGGCACCCACACCAACCTCTCCACCATCGGTTTCGCCGTCGGCTTCGTGCTGATGATGGTGATGGACGTCGTGTTGGGATAAGATGCTCTCGCAATCCAGAAGAGGATTGGACTGCGTTTTTTTGTACTTTTGCCGCACAAATAATATCCATTATGAAACAACATCCCATCCGCGAAGGATACATGCCTTATCTGGGCCATCAAACATATTACCGCATTGTTGGTGAACCTTCAAATAAACCCGCATTGCTTTGTCTGCACGGCGGACCGGGCAGCACGCACAACTATTTCGAGGTGCTGGACCGCATTGCTGACACAGGTCGTCAGGTGATCTCCTACGACCAAATTGGTTGCGGCAACTCCTACCTCGACGGCCACCCCGAACTTTGGACCCAAGAGACCTGGGTCAATGAGCTTGTCGCCCTGCGCGAGCACCTGCACCTCGACCAAGTCCATCTCATCGGCCAGTCGTGGGGTGTTATGTTGGCTATCGCGTACATCATCGACTGCCAGCCTCAGGGCATCAAGTCGGCGATACTCTCTTCGGGTCTCGCCTCCAGTTCGCTTTGGGCTAGCGAACAGCATCGACTCATCAAATACATGTTGGAAGAGGATCAGGAGGCCATCCGTCGCGCTGAAGCTGCCGGCAAGTGGGACGACCCCGACTATCTCCGCGCCAACGACCACTATTATGAGCGTTACGTTATCAGTGTCGATGAGAACTCGCCCGAATGTCTCCGCCGTCCCAAACGTGCAGGTAACGAGGCTTATCTCTACGGATGGGGCCCCAACGAGTACCAGCCCCTGGGTGACTTGTCCGATTTTGAATACACCGACCGTCTCAACGAAATCAAACAGCCTTGCCTGATTTGCAGTGGTACCCGCGACATCTGCACCCCGGTGGTGGCAGCCTCGCTTTACGAGAACATCCCCAACAGCCGTTGGGAAATCTTCAAAGGCGCCCGTCACACCTGTTTTGTCGAACAAACCGACAAGTATTGCGCCATTTTAGAGAAGTGGTTGGAGGAAAATGATGGGACAAACATTTGATTTCATAGCAGTTATTCTGCAAAACGAAAACATGGATGCCGCTTACGTGGAGGTGCCGTTTGACATTAAGGCGTTGTTCGGCAAAGGGCGGTTGTTGGTTCACGCCACCTTCGACGGGGTGCCCTACGACGGGCAAATCGTGAAGATGGGAACGCCGTGCTATGTCATCGGAGTACGCAAAGACATCCGCAAACAGATTGGCAAAAGCTTCGGCGACACCGTGCATGTCACTTTTTGCGAACGGGAAGGATAATATGAAACAAGAGATCAACCCTAAAGATTCACCAAGAGGATTTGCTTTCGAGCTCTGGAAGACGGCTGGCATGCCGAAGGTGACGATTTTCAAGACCTTCGATATCAGCAGACTGATCAAGGTGGCCAAACGGAGCGGGATGAAGACCAATATGCTGATGTGCTGGTGCATCGGACATGCAGCCAGCGGCATTGAGGAGTTCTATACACTGCCTGCCGGTGGACATCTGTGGAAGTACGATCGTTTGGCGGTCAACATTGTTGTGAAGACCGCGAACGGTGCCGCCCACCTCTGTGATATTCCCTATTCGGAGGACATTCATCAGTTCAACGAAGACTATTTGCGATTGACCCGTCAGGTGCATGATACGAACGAAGACCACCTTTTGGGTGACGAATATATGGCGATTGATACCTCGACCTTGGCGGAATGCGAGATTGACGGCGTGGCGAGTGTCTATTCCGAACTGTTCACCAATCCCTTCTTGGCCTGGGGAAAATATCGTCGAGGATTCCTCAAAACGACATTGCCCATCTCGTTCCAGTTCCACCACGCCCAAATGGACGGCTTCGAAGCCGGGCTCTTCCTAAACCGGCTGCAGGAGGTTATTAACAATCTCAAAATAGCATGAACTTTGCTCTTTGGGTGATTAGTAGTGGTGGGACCTTAGGGTGTGATATACACAGGCAATAGCTCGATAGAGCGTCATGCCGGAGGCATGAGACGCGCCGACAGGTGCAATTAACACCATACAAGCCGATAGGCGCAGTGTGGTGTTGGCGAAACGCACGCACTATGGGCATCTCGGAGAGATGCGAGAGGATTAACTGGATGATATCGACAGTGTCGCATATCTCCGATATGCTGAATAGTTGCGCGCCGTCAGTCACCACACTGCGCTTCGCTTGTATGGTGTTAATTGCACTGCGTGCGTGAAGCTTCTCCGAGACTTTGGACCAATAACCAAACAACCCACAAAAGAATATTTTCATACCAACTGCAACCTTTTTCCGCAACCCAGACAAACAATACAGAATGCGGGATTTTTTGTACTTTTGCCGCCTCAATAGTGGACATTCTCGGATTATTCATGATAAGCAGGAAATGGATTGACGATTTGGTGGAACCTAGGAAAGAAGGGGCTCTTTCCAAGGCTTATGACTGTATGATGATTGTAGCCATCATTATGGGTACGGTGCCTTTGCTGTTCCGTGAGCAGATAAAGCTGTTCTGGTATTTTGACATCATCTCCGGCACCATCTATCTGGTGGATTATATCCTTCGTTGGCTTACCTGCGACTTTCACTCCGACAAGTCCAAGAAGAAGGCGTTTCTCCTCTATCCATTTACCCCGATGGCCATTTTGGACCTCCTTTCCATCTTGCCTACCTTTAACTTGCTGGCGCCTGCCTACAAACTGACCAAGGCGGTGCGTCTGCTCAAGATAGTCCGCTTCACCAGGATTGTCTATTACATTGGCCCTTTGGAAATATTTGTCTCGGTGATAAAGAAACAGTGGAAACTGCTGATGTCTGTGATGCTTGTGGCTTTTTTCGTCATCCTCATCACCGCCATTGTCATCTTCCAGTCGGAACATGAAATAGATCCCGTGACAGGGGAGTATATCTTCAAGAACTTTTATGACGCCTTCTATTGGGCCACAGTCACGCTGACCACGGTGGGCTATGGCGATTTGTGTCCCGTCTCCAACCTGGGCAAAAGCCTCAGCATCATATCTTCGCTTTTCGGGATTGCCACCATCGCCCTGCCGTCAAGTATCATCACTGCTGGATATATGCAGGAATTGAACCGCCGCGTGAAAGCTAAAAAAGGAGAATCGGAAGCGGATAACGAGAACCAGACAGAATGAATAACCTAGACCAGACCCACGACTTCGGACATATTATCGTTCGCGATGCCACAGAGAACAACCTCAAACATGTCAACGTTAGGATTCCTAAGGGGAAAATCACGGTGGTGACAGGCGTGTCGGGATCGGGAAAGTCGTCGCTGGTGCTGGACACCATCGCGGCCAAATCGCGCCGTGAACTCAACGACACCTTCCCCTCCTTCACCCAGCAGTATCTGCCCAAATACGGGCGGCCGCATGTGGGCGACATCGAGAACCTGCCCATCGCCATCGTCATTGAGCAGCGCAAACCCGCCTCCAACTCGCGCTCCACGGTGGGCACCTACACTGACATCTACGCGCTGCTGCGACTGCTGTTCTCGCGTATCGGGCAACCCTTCGTGGGTTACTCCGATGCTTTCTCGTTTAACCACCCTTCGGGCAGTTGTCCGCGTTGCGCCGGATTAGGCGAAATCCGGGAACTGGACATCCACAAGCTGGTCGATTTTGATAAGTCGCTCAACGATGAAGACACCATCCACTATATCGCCTTCCACAAAGGTGGCTGGCGCTGGATACGCTACGCCCATAGCGGTCTTTTCGATCTCGACAAGAAAATCAAGGACTACACGCTTGAGGAACTCGACCTTTTCCTCAACTCGCCGCAGATCAAGCTGAAGAATCCGCCCTCCAATTGGCCCAAGACCGCCAAATACGAAGGCCTTATCCCACGCATGTACCGCAGCATCATCAATTCGGAGGAGGGACTGCTCCATGCTGCCGCGCTCAACCCCATGCTGACGATGGGTATCTGTCCCGACTGCGGCGGCACACGCCTCAACGAGAAGATACGCTCCTGCAAAATCAACGGAACCAATATCGCGGAGGTGACGGCCATGAGCATCAGCGACTGCCGGAAGTGGATAGAGACCATCGATAATCCGCTGGCGGAGGACATCAAGCGGGCCACTACTGAGCGGCTGGCGGCGTTGGAGGAGATTGGACTCGGCTACCTCACCCTCGACCGCGCCATCGGCACGCTTTCCGGCGGCGAGGCACAGCGTTGCAAGATAGCCAAATACATCAACTCACCTCTCTCGGACGTGATGTATATCCTCGATGAGCCCAGCGTAGGCCTGCACAACCACGACATCCTGCTGATGCAGAAATCGGTGCAGAAGCTCAAGAACCACGGCAACACCGTCATCCTCGTGGAGCACCACAAGGAGATTATCCGCATTGCCGACCATATCATCGACATGGGGCCCGGTGCGGGCATGAACGGCGGAGAGATTGTCTTCGAGGGCACCTACGAGGAACTGCTGCACAGTCAGACGCTTACCGGCACCATGCTTAGCGTATCGAGTGCCATAAAGGAGCAGGTGCGCACGCCCAAAGAGTTCTTCCTTTTGGAGAACGCCAACCTGCACAACCTGAAGAACATCTCCGTCAAATTGCCATTAGGGGTGATGTGCGGCATCGCCGGTGTGGCGGGTTCTGGAAAGAGTTCGCTGATGGAGTGCTTCCGTACCGCGTGGTCCTGTCGCTCTGTAGGGGCGAATAATGATTCGCCCTTACCATCCAACCAAGATATTGTCTTTATCAGCCAGAAGAACATCGGCATCAGTCTGCGTTCCACCCCGGCCACCTATTTGGACGTCGCCGACGACATTCGCAAACTTTTCGCCAAAACCAACAAGACCAAAGCCGACCTTTTCTCCTTCAACGGCAAAGGCGGCTGTCCCGTCTGTCAGGGGAAAGGGGTCATTGTCAACGACATGGCCTTCATGGATGCCATCGAGACCACCTGTGAAGCGTGTGGGGGACTCCGTTATTCACCGGAAGTGTTGTCTTACAAAGTAAAAGGCATGAACATCGCTGAGGTAATGGACCTCACCGCCAACAAAGCCTCCGAACTGTTCGCGGGAAGTATCATTGCCGAGAAGTTGGAGCCATTGAGAAAAGTCGGTTTAGGATACCTCCACCTCAACCAGTCGCTATCGACCCTCTCCGGAGGCGAGTTGCAGCGCATCAAACTGGCCTCCTATCTGCGCGATGCCGGCAAGATCTTCATCATGGACGAACCCTCCGACGGTCTGCACGCAGGCGACATCAAGCGCATCTTGTCGCTCTTTGACACGATGGTGGAAGCCGGAAACACGATCTTCCTCATCGAGCACAACATCGAGATGTTGAAATCCTGCGACTGGCTCATCGAGCTCGGTCCCGGCGGCGGCGCAATGGGCGGCGACATCATTTTCACAGGGACGCCAATGGCCATGTCGAAGGATGCGGCATCCGTCACGGGGCCATATCTGCGGTAGCGACTCTTTTTTGCATGCGGCTACACTTTTGAAACATTTGTCGCCGCACCTTGAAATAAAACAGTGAAGGTTAAAACTCCACCTCCTTCACCTCTCCCACCGGACTGCGAAACACGTAATGCTTCACCGACTTTTGGCTGGTCAGCAACATATAATCACATTGACATGTGATGGGAGTGCCTTCGGCGCTGATCAGGTAGTCGCCGGCGCGGAGCCCTTTCTCGTAGGCCTCAGTGCCCTTGCGCACGATCACCTTCATGGCACCGAGGGTGTCGCCCTCTTCAGCAGCAACCAACTCGAAACCGTAAGGCCTGTTACTCACCATAATCTCCGGATTCCCGTCGTTCGGGAGAAAGAAGAAACTCTTCTTTGGCGCGTCGATAATCAGCGAGACATGCTCCAAAATGGCCGAACCGATGGCCCTGTTGTGCGTGGCGGTCCTGACCCATACTTCCTTGAGGATAATGTCTCCCACTTCAATTTCGGGAATACAGAGCTCACCGTTGATAACCGTATCATACGAGGGCCCGAAAAGTCCGGCATACGTCATAATGGTTGTGTCCACATTGACGGTCATCGCATCCAGTTGCTGCTTGATTTTCGGGTCGTTTTTCGACCATATATCTAGCAAGTCCTGCGGGAGACCGAACCATCCGCCAACAGCGCCCATGTCGAAAAGCATTTTAGGCCGGGCAAAGGGCAACTGCGCCCACACTTTGGGTCGGATGTCATAATCTTTGTATTTCACCTTGGCATGTCCCTTCTCCTCCTGGGCGAAAAATCCTTTGCGGGAAGTCATGATCAGCAGGCTGTCTTTGGTGTCAAACTTGAACGAAATGCCTTTGGCGACGAGGTCAAAACCGAAGGCACCGTCAATGATTCCACAACTGAAATTGCTCATCGCGTTATCCACGATTACGGGATATCCTTTTATGGTGAGACTGCCCATTTTTATGGAAGGAATTTCCATAATGGCCATGTTTTTCCTTCTGTTCTGGGCATCAGTGGCGTATGTGCTGTCGCCCGAAGGCACCATCCAATCCTCTTTTTCTCCAATCCAGAATCCCATTCCGGCGCCGGTGTCGAACAACAGGTTCTTGGTTTCCCCTTCAATTTCCACAGGAACTATGATGGCCCCATCCCAAATTTTCACTTTGATGGTATCGACGAAATCCTGTTTGGAAATTCCGAAGTACCGGTCGCTGAGGCGCTGGGCCGATGAAGGGAACGATAACGTCACGATGAGTGCGATCAATAAGAGAATCAGGATGCTGTATCGTTTCATTGTGCTGTATTTTTTCCGTTTACAAAATTTGTGGCAAAAATATAACTTTTTCAAATCGGACAGGCTTGCTTTAACCTGATCTTCATGAATGATTTCCGCTGCTCCGTTTTTTTTAATAAATGTAGTGCACAACATAAAATATTGTATCTTTGCACCGTGAACGATATAAAAGAAAAACTTCATAAAATAATGTCGTCTGGTTGCCCGTGCTCCTGACGGCCATACACACTAAAACAATAAGAAATATGGCAACGATTTATGATTACAAAGTCCTGAACAACAAGGGCGAAACAGTGGATATGGCGCAATATCGCGGCAATGTCCTCATGATTGTCAATACCGCCTCGAAGTGCGGTTTCACCCCGCAATACGACGGTTTGGAGGCACTCTACAAAAAGTACAAAGACCAGGGTCTGGTGATTCTCGGCTTCCCGTGCGACCAGTTCAAACACCAGGAGCTGGGCTCTGATGCGGAGATTGCCGAATTCTGCCGTCTCAACCACGGTGTCACCTTCCCGTTGATGAAAAAGGTCGATGTGTTTGGCGAGAACGCGGAGCCGCTTTTCACGTTTCTTACGCAACAGGTGCCTACCGAAGAGGTGAAAGGGTTGAAGAACAAGGCCACGATGGCACTGGTCGATGGCCTGAGCAAGGCAGAGGGCCGTGGCGAAGGCGACATCCGCTGGAACTTCACCAAATTCCTCATTTCCCGCGACGGTGCAACCATCAAGCGTTTCCCGCCGGTGGCCACGCCCGAGGATATGGATCCGGAGATTGAGGCGATGATTAAACAATAAGGCTTTACAATAACCAAAATCTTATTACAATGAAAGAACAAGTTTTGAATGCCATGCGCGAAGCTGGGAAGCCTGTCTCTGCCGGCGATGTGACCAAAATGCTGAATGCCGACCGCAAAGAAGTGGACAAAGTCTTTGCCGAACTGAAAAAGGAAGGCGCGATTGTCTCTCCTGTGCGCTGCAAGTGGGAGCCTGCCAAATAATGGCATAGGACTTCGGCATGTGATGAAGGCACTGATGCTATGCGCATTGGTGCCTTCACCTTCTCTATACCCGCATTGAGGATTTAGAAGCAGAAAAATAATGGAAATGAAAAAACTATTGCTTATCGCAGCCGCCGTTTTGATGATGGCAAGCCTTATCGCCCAACAAGATGAGGTAAAACCCTATTTCAGTGTCGAGGAACTTCCCGACCTTGTCAAATGCCTGCCCGCCCCACCGGACTTCGACAGCCCGGAATTTGCCAACGACGTGGTGCGCTACCAATGGGGAAAGGCACAGCGTCTTGATTCCGCGCGTGCCGCTATCGCCAAGCGCGATGCCGTCTGGTCGTATGAGGCACTGCTGGCGGAATTTAACATCCCGTTCGGACTCGAAATCTCCAGAACGGGCACGCCGGAAATCTGGAAGTTGCTGGAAACCAGCTTGGTGACCACCGACCAGATGCGGGTGGCTCCCAAAGCCTACTACCACCGTTTGCGGCCGTTCGAGATGTATGACGAGCACTTGCTGTCGCCTGAAACTGAGGAAGAACTGCGTGGCGAGGGAAGCTATCCGTCTGGACACACGGCGCGAGGTTGGCTGGCCGCCCTGCTCTTGGCCGAAATCAATCCCGCACGGGCAGACACCATCTTCGCCCGCGGTTGGATGTATGGCGAGAGCCGTGTCATCGAAGGCGCCCACTGGCAAAGCGATGTCGATGTCACACGTGCGGCGGCCAGCATCGGTTACGCGGCCTTGCAGTCCAGCGCGGCCTTCCGCGAACAGATGGAGAAAGCCAAGGCGGAGTTCGATGCGTTGACGAAAAAGCCTACCCATAGTACAAAAGGGACGAAAACAAACAAGTGAACTGTATCTTCGCTGATTGTATGAAGGAAGGTATGGTTTTTAAGAGAATCTATTAGAATGAAAAAAATTATTGTTACGCTGATGGCGGGTTTGTGTCTGCTCGTGCTACATTCTTGCAAAAGCGAGAGTGTGGCCATCCGTCGGATGTGCGAGGATCTCCATAGACAGTATCCGCAGGCCGACTTGCAGGATATTTACAAGACTTGTTATCAGGATTTCTTCGGTTCCCAGCATCTGGTGAATGACACGGCGACCGCCCGGTATTATTTGGATAAAGAGCTTGCGGAGTGTCGCGACATGGACTTGCGTGCCATGCCCAGACAGGAGCCTACGGGGTTCCGCCATCGCTTCACACGTGTCAATTTGGCATGCGTTATTGACGGTGAACTAACTGAAGAACAGCTTCTTGCAATGTTTATAGAGGCGGCGGGAACAGACAATGCCTTCGGCGACAATTGGGCTGAAGAATGGCAACGCATCGAGCAGATTGCCTTGCAAGTCAATCCTTCCTGGACCAATGCAACGTTGCAGGATAGCCTTCGGGTGGCTGCGAACAACAACCGGGCTGTCGTGCATAGCAGGGCGTTCAGAAACGCCTATACTCCCCATTACCGTATTGTCAGGACTAAAAAGTAAACGGAGACCGCATGTCGAGACGCAATAATGTGCGTCTTACAATACCCGTTCGAAATCCATGCGCCGTTTGAGAATGTCGACGGCCACGACGCGCACGCGCACGGGGTCGCCGAAACGCAACGAGTGGCCGTGGTGTAAGCCTACAAGCGTATAGTTTTCTTCGTCTATGTAGTAGAAGTCGTCGTCGAAGGCCCGCATAGGAATCATGCCCTCGCAGTGCGACTCCTTCAACTCGGCATAGACGCCCCACTTGGAGATGCCGGAAACCACGGCGTCGAACTCCTGCCCGATCTTGTCGGCCAAATACTCGGCTTGCTTGTACTTGATGGAGTTGCGCTCGGCTTCCATCGCCTGCCGCTCCATGTCAGAGCAGTGTTTGCAGTACTCCTCGTACTGCTCTTTGTTGACGGACGGCTGGTGACTTAAGTATCTGTCTAACAGTCTGTGAACCATTAAGTCGGGGTAACGGCGGATGGGCGAGGTGAAATGGGTGTAGTAGGGGAACGCCAGTCCGTAGTGGCCGATGTTGTCGGTGGTATAGACGGCGCGCGCCATGATGCGGATGGAGAGTTTGCTCAGCATGTCGTAGTCGGGTTTGCCCTTCTCCTCCTCCAACATCTTGTTCAGCGAGCTGCTGAAAGCCTTCGTGGAGGTCGTTTTCAAGTCGAAGCCCAGTTTCTTGACGAAATTCTTGAAGGTACCGAGTTTCTCCTCCAACGGTTTGTCGTGTACACGATAGACGAAGACGTTTTCGGGCTGGCCGACGCTGCGTTTCTTGCCAATCTTTTCGGCTACGCGCTTGTTGGCTAACAGCATGAACTCTTCGATGAGCCAGTTGGCCTCTTTCTGCTCTTTGAGATAGACGCCGATGGGCTTGCCGTTTTCGTCCAACTGGAATTTAACTTCCTCTGTTTCAAAGCTGATGGCATTGTTGTCGAAACGTTGTTTGCGCATCACCTGTGCCAGCTTGTGCAGCTGCAGGATGGCCTCGCTGAGGTCGCCCTCGCCGGTTTCGATGATTTGCTGCGCCTGCTCGTAGTCGAAGCGGCGGTTGGAGCGGATGACGGTGTGGCCGAACCACTCCTTGTGGACCTTGCATTTGTCGTCTAAGTCGAAGACCGCGCTGTAGCAGAGCTTGTCCTCGTGCGGGCGCAGGGAGCAGAGGTTGTTGGAGAGAGCCTCGGGAAGCATTGGGATGGTACGATCGACCAAATAGACGGAAGTGCCTCTGTTGTAGGCTTCTGTGTCGATTCCGCTGCCAGGCTTGACATAGTAAGAGACATCGGCGATGTGGATGCCCACACGGAAGAGACCGCTTTCCAACACCTCGAAGGAGAGGGCGTCGTCGAAGTCCTTGGCGTCGGCAGGGTCAATGGTGAAGGTGGTCACGTCGCGGAAGTCGCGACGGCGCAGAATCTCCTTTTCGGGAATCTCCGTTGGGATGGCTTCGGCTTCCTGTTCGATGGCTTTCGGGAACGAAACTGGGAAGTCGCTCTCTGCCAGGATGCTGAGCATCTCCACATCGTTGCTACCGGGTTTGCCGAGCACGTTGATGACTTCGCCGATGGGGTTGCGTTGGTTGCCTGACCAGTCGATGATTCGGACCACTACCTTGTCGCCGGTTTTGGCCTTGCGCAGGTTCTTGCCAGGGATGATGACATCTCGACGCAGAATCGTGTTGTCGGGCGCGAAGAAGGCGATGCCTTGTTTGATGTGGATGGTGCCGACAAGTTGTCGTTTGCTACGTTCGACGACTTCAACCACCTGTCCTTCAGTGCGTTTTCCTTTACGTGCAGGGAATAGTACCACCTTCACGAGGTCGCCGTTGAGGGCATTGCCGAGGTTGCCGTCCGCCACGAATATGTCATCGATGGTGGATTCCTCAGGAGTGTCGTTCTGTTTGCCCTGCGGGATAACGAAGGCCATGCCGCTGCGTTTCTGCTCCACGCGGCCTATGATGTAGTGCTTGCCAGTGGTCTTGGTATCTTGGAACTTGCTGTTCAGCTTGTACTTACCACGACCCGCCTTCAGCACGACCTTGGCGTTAATAAGTTTTTCGAGGGCTTGTTTCACCTCTTCGCGGCCCTTCTTGTCGAAGATCTTGATCTTGGCCGCGATCTGTTTGTAGTTCAGTTTTTCCGTGCTGTTCGCCAGCACGTCTATGATTTGTTTGTTTAGTTCTTTCATTTTTGTAATAGTTAGTTCCTGATTTTTTTGCCTTGTTTGTCAATATGATAAAAACTCTTGCCATCCAATGAAACAAGGGCTTGACCGTTTTGAAAAACAGATGCTTGTTCGTAAACTATAGGAATCACAATTTCGCCCTGCCTGTTGATGTAGCCACTTTTCCCATGAAGTTCAACCAATGCCAACCCTTCATGGAAGGACTCAATATCATCGTATTCCGGATCAATAATGTATTTCCCTTTTTTGTCGATGAGTCCCCACTTTCCGTTCATTTTAACTGGGGCATCCCCGTTGCAGAATGGATATGCATCATCGTACATCGCTTTGATTACCAAATTTTTATCCTTGTCAATATACCCGTACTTTCCTTCTATTTCAATTATCCCAAGTCCTTCTTCATCAAGAAAAATCCTTTTCCCGTTGTAGTCAACTTCATCAGCGTAAGGAATATCCTCTTCGTCGGATACCTCAGGGCACGGCCTATTCCTTATCATTCTGAAAGAAAAGTACAGCATGTTGAGAAACAGTCCCATTAGAAGGGTGACGCCCCATGTTCTGGGATGTGACAATGGATTGACCAAACGATCTCCTATGTCATACAAAAGCTGAAAAGGGGAAGAGAGGATATCCCAACTGTTCCACCGCAGATACCTGCCAATATAAATGCCAAAACTGCCGATGAAAAGCAACAGGACAGAACTGCCGATAACATATTTTTCTTTGAGGCGGTTTCTGAGCAAATCTTCAATATCCCAAAGACTCAGAAAGCCGAACAGAAGTCCTGTCCATGCAAAAGAGAGAATAAGAACCAAGTCGAACCATACTGGCATGGCTGAAGTGAGACGAAGGTGAAACAAGTCCGTTAGAATGTATGGCGCATTCGGGAAAAAAAGTAGCCACAAGCAAAGCAAAACGACAAACATCCATTTAGAGTGGCGGAGTTTGGGTTGTATGACCATCAAACTGGAGAAAGCCCAAGGCACAAACGCCAAAAACAGATTCCAATTCAGGAAAAGAAAGACGTTGGTGTCCGTATATACAAACCGAAAGATGGATATAGCGAAACAGAAAAGGGAAAGCACTCCCATGAAGACTGTCTCATAAAGACGGTTGTATTCTTGTAGTCTCTTTAGTATCTTGTTCTTAATCATAGATTGCAACTTCATTTATCATTCTTAATTCTTAATTACCTTCCACCCTCCATCCTCCTCCGCAACAATGAACCACGCCTCCAGTTCCGGGTGCTGCTTCACGATTTGGGCGGACTTCTCGTAGCCGAGCACCATGAAGGCAGTGGCGTAGGCATCGGCATGGGCGCAACTGTTGGTCAACACGGTGACGCTGAGCAGGTTGGTGCGCTCGGGCTGACCGGTGCGCGGGTCGAGGATGTGGGTGTAGCGCACGCCGCCCTCCTCAAAGTAGTTGCGGTAGTTGCCGCTCGTGGCCACAGCACTGAACATATCTTCGGGGATGATGTCGGGGTCTGCGCGGTGCAGCTCGATGGTCTCGAAGCTTTCCCGCGCTCCATCGGCGGTCTTGGTCGGCACCTGGATGCCCACTTTCCAGGGCTTGCCGTTCTTGCTGCCGCGGACCGCCACCTCGCCGCCAATCTCTACCAAGCAGTCCCCATAGCCGTGCCACCACAGCCAATCGGCCACTTTGTCCACCGCATATCCCTTCGCCACCGCGTTAAAATTCAGCTGCACACGCGGGTCTTTCCGGATAATGCTGTCGCCTTGTATGTCAATAAGTTGGATTCCGACGAACTCGCGAATAGCTGCGAGGGAGTCGTCCGCCACCGTGTGCCTCACGCCGTCCTTGCCGAAGCCCCACAGCTGCACCAACGGTTGCACGGTGCAGTCGAAGGCACCGTCAGTGCGTTCACTTACCGCTTTGGAGATGTGCAGCACCATGAGGAAATCTTCGTTCAGCTCGACATCCTCGCCTTTATTCCACCTATAGATGATAGAATTCGTGTCGAAAATGGAGAAGGTGTGTGACAAATCTGCCAGCAGCGAGTCGATCTGTTCATGCGGGTAGGGGCTGGTGTCGTCGGGGGTATGCCCGATGCAGGTGATTGAGTAGGTGGTGCCGAACGCCTGCCCCTCGAAATGCTTGACGGCCC